>Ga0214481_100530_pt1 | contig 19231 bp, 18 predicted proteins | sample M1_20Mar14CPVII9_4_FD_165057 | JGI IMG/M metagenome (GOLD analysis project Ga0214481, IMG submission 165057) | Marine eukaryotic communities from Monterey Bay, California, United States - M1_20Mar14CPVII9sort6BwellG10 | ecosystem: Environmental > Aquatic > Marine > Unclassified | place: USA...
ATTTAAGCACTCAATGACCTTCTGGCATGGTCACTACACCTGATAAGTTGCCATGATCTCGGCCGGCCGAGATTTGTGGCTGGCCGAGATCTCGGCCGGCTGACTTGACATCTCATATGGTCATCATCCTAAGATGAAAGCAAGGGCTGAATTGTGTCAAAAGGTGATTAAATACATATTATAGGATGGCAGGATGATATTAAGCACTCATGACCTTCTTGCATGGTCACTGCACCTGATAAGTTGCCATGATCTCGCCTGGCGAGATTTACTGTGGCTTGCCGAGATCTCGGCCAGCTGACTTGACATCTCATATGGTCATCATCCTAAGATGAAAGCAAGGGCTGAATTGTGTCAATGGGTGATTAAATACATATTATAGGATGGCAGGATGATATATAAGCACTCAATGACCTTCTGGCATGCACCTAATAAGTCGGCTGGCCGAGATCTCTCAGCTCTCCGAGATTTGTGATGGCTTGCCGAGATCTCGGCCAGCCGACATGACATCTCATATGGTCATCATCCTAAGATGAAAGCAAGGGCTGAATTGTGTCAAAGGGTCATTAAATACATATTATAGGATGGCAGGATGATATATAAGCACTCAATGACCTTCTGGCTCTGGCATGCACTAATAAGTCGGCCGGCTGAGATCTCTAAGCTCTCCGAGATTTACTGTGGCTTGCTGAGATCTCGGCCGGCTGACTTGACATCTCATATGGTCATCATCCTAAGATGAAAGCAAGGGCTGAATTGTGTCAAAGGGTGATTAAATACATATTATAGGATGGCAGGATGATATATAAGCACTCAATGACCTTCTGGCTCTGGCATGCACCTAATAAGTCGGCCGGCCGAGATCTCTCAGCTCTCCGAGACCTGGCAAGGAGACTATGAGATGTGCCACCGCTTGTATAGATGACTTGCTGCTTATAAGACCTTCACCTTCTTGGGCCTCATTTATTGATCAAAGTGGTCATTATATGGTTTGACTTGGGCGGGTGCTTAGCTTATAGAACTCGATGACTTTGTCAAAATTAAAATGTCAACCAAAGACCAGGCGAAATAAATCACCATATGACCTGTTATACACCCAACCATGCCAAACATCTATTATTCAAGATCCTGCGTATCGCACTTGATGGCAATTTGCCCCGTTTGAAATTTGAGATGAGACTTTAGTGCCAGTATCACTTGGAAAAGTGACATTCCTCACCACATAATTTCCCACCGACCTGTAATTAGTAGTTAGATAGTAAGTAAGTTCGATTGATATACTCTTACTTTATAATTAAATATTATTTAATATAAGTAGATATACGTAGGCTTATAAAGATGAAGTTTGTTCATGGCGCTCTCAGTGTTGTTCTATCCCTATTTTTCGTGGCCACGCCATCTACATCTGCATCATCAACAACATCAACAATAATATTATCTTCTAACAAAAAAACGACGAATGCTATCTACGCTGGTTATTGTTTGGGATGTGCGGCGTGGCCGGCGAAGCATGATTTCACCACCGACGATAAAACAGCGAAGCAGCTCATGCAACCGATCAACTCACATCAGCTACATCTACCTGCTAAGATCAAAGCACAGATATACCCACCTACCTTTATGACGATACAGTATAAGAATCAGCAGACACAGCAGAAAAAGAGAGAAACTCGTCTTCTCCTATTGTCTGCACCTCCAGTAGAGAATAAATCACCAACGACAGAAAACACTGTGACTAAGACGTCGAATGTTCAACCTGTTATTATTGAAGAGTCTACTTCATCTACATCACATGACAACGACGATGATGGCGGCACAATCTATACAAATAAACATATCTTCTTATCAATTGTTGTTTTGGGAGTTGCAGCATCGGCTTTATCGAATAAGAAACAGCATCAGCAACGACAACTATCAGAAGAGTCAAGTAATATGAATTTACAGATTAAGAAGCGTATTCTATTTAACAACTTGGAAGTAGACATTAGCGAGAATAATAATATAAATGATGTACTCGAAATTGAATTAGTTCCAACAGTTGATGACGATTCAGTCCTTACTATTACACCCAAGTACATTAACGAGAATAGTAGCAGTAGTTCTCCACCGGCGCACGGCGTAATGGAACAGCTCTTGAAGAGTTCGCCGAATAGTTGGAATAGTGAGCACCGTCGTGTGAACATCTTTAGGAGGGATGTTCATCCAAATTCAACAACTATTGAGAATACTGAAGACGATAACGTTAGTCAGACGAGTAGTATGTTGGGTTTATCAATGCTCTTGAAGAGAATGGCATTCAATAAGGCATTCAATAAGTGGGAAACTCTTCATCACCATACAATTCTTAAAACTGATGATCATATGTCTGATGAGATTGCTCTGATTGAGGAAGAGGAGGAGGAAGAAGAAGAGGTTGCTTTACAGTGTACAGCAAACTCTTTTGATGATACTATTACTGACGAGGATGAAACAGAAGTTTGGTATCATGTAGGAAGTGGACGAATAGTTCCAGCACGAGAGGCACTTGCAGTCTTAGCCGCAGAAGGTCATCCTTCCTATCAAGTGGATGATGCTAATGATACCAAAGATACTGTTGAGATTCTGAGCTCTGTTATGCTATCTTAAAGCATCAGCCAAGGAATTGTGATACGCCACTTACTTAGGAAGAGAAATACTAATCTGATAATAATACATGTATATTAAACGAATTAGAACAACTCACTTCCTATGCGCCATTGCATGGTTCATGACACATGCACAGACAGATATGCCAGATACCCCAAGATACCAACAAATGTCAGCCGTTTTTTTTGTATTGCTGATTGAGGCTGATTGTTGTTTTTCATCAATACATGGCTGATGGCTGTTGATGGCCGCATGCTGTTATTGTCTCGTCCGTCTCTATAACATAGTATTATTCACTTCAGTTGCAAGCAGAGATACAATATGGTACGATCTAGACCAAGTATGACGATGTCAACAATACTGACGTCGTTGATGATGTTGCCAACCACTTATGGTGCATGTGCTGTTGTATTGGTCTTTGAATGGAAACGACCGTGGATAACTTTTGTTATATCACCGGACACTACAAAGTTAAACCTTGACGATGATATCCTTTCTCTACCCAATCCGCCTAGGAATAAATTGTATCTACCATATTGCATGGGTTGTACTAATTATTATGGTTTGTCGTCAAAAACATCATCAACACCAATCATCCCATCACAACCTATACCACCGCCGCTAGACACAGAGATAAAAGAGGAGAATAATCTTACCGATCAATGTCCTGCTGAGCACACCTTCTTGTCAATTGAGGGAGATCGTTTTGAAGTAGATGTGCCTCCACAACATATAACAATTGATGAAGAATTGCTATTGGCACTTATAATTATATCCACAAGTACACCAATACGTCAACACAACTCTAGAGTTGATGAGGATTCACCTCCGAGTTATGATAATTTATACACACAGCAAGTCTTTCTTCTCTCAGTCCTTCTTTTGTGTGTTGCAGCAATAATGATCAATAATCTAAATGAAGGAGAAGGAGTATCAAATGATAACATTACTGCAATGAAAAGAAACTTGGAAGTAGATACTGAATTGAACAGCAACGACAATGTAACTAATGATGAAGAGGAAGAAGACGATTTCACCCCTCGAGCCGTTGAGCCACATAGCAATCCATTAGAACATGTATTAAAAGTATTAAATATTGGGAATGATCACAATAAGAAAAATAAGAGAGTCTTGGATAAGAAGAATGTGAACACCAAGAAGGATAAAGATAAAATGAAGAAAGATATTAAAAAGATCAAGCGTCGATCAACAATCGCCAGTTGTGATAGTGCTGCTGACTATCCATTGAAAGAGAATCAACCATTAGCTACGAGGGAAGAAGACAAAAGACAACGAAGAAGGCCCACTTTGGTAAAGCAAACGTCTCAAAAGGTATATGGAAAAGGAGAAAAGTTACTTCAAGTCGTTTGACAAGCTGGGTAAAGAAGGAAGGGACGAAGGAGATTTGTACTCGGGGTCAACTATTTTGCATACCGGTGTTTGTAGGGTGTTTGTCTTACCTAGTTATGTGTGTCTTTAATATTGTAAATTAATATATGTTGCTATATATGTAAGAATATATCCTTATTCATTCATTTGTCTTGCACGTCATACTATCTGTGATCGGTGCAGCTGAACCCTCACCCCTGCCTCTTTCATCATTTTTTCATCATTTTTTCCTCTCTCATTTCTTCACAAAAGCTCCTTGAAATTATTACGATATCATTGGTGTGTTTAACTCTCTTGTTTGTAATATATCGTACAATGGATCATATACCACCTGTTACATACCAGGAGGCGGAAGCATTAGTTGCTCAATGTTTATTATCAATGGCAAATGAGCCGTTTGTATCACAAGCCGGAGTAACGACGCCACAATGCGATGAACCAGAGGCATTGGCTGAAGACTGCATTGTACAAAACAATACAGATATGTCCTGGAGTTGCCACAAATGCAATATGACAAATGCAGCAAAGAGGAAAAGATGTCAAGGATGTTTAGGTTGGCGTGGAGGTGTTCGGAACTTTACACGTCGGTTAACAAATACCAGGAAAGTAAGCGTCGAAGATGAGAATAATAACATGCAAATTGAATTACGGTCAAAAGAAACATATTCCTTTGATAAATCTGGTGCAGTTCTTCCCGATCCAAATCAATGGGAACAGGAGAAGTATTCAATGGCACAATGGTACGTAAATGTATGATGAATTATAATTGCAACAATACTATATCATTGCAATTCAATGCTTGTATACTTCTTACGTTATAAACAATGATTAGTGATATGGTCTGGGATAGTACAATGGCAGGCCGGGCGTCAATTGAAGTATCTCTCCTTGAGTCTATTATACCCCACGATCGTAAAGAGTCAGCTCTGACACTGTTTCATGAGAATTCATATCAATTGAATGGTACGTGCATGTTATACTCATTACATTACAGTTTGTATCATTAGTTACATATTCATTTCAATGGTGTACACGGTTGCTAATATAACATTGCTCTATCTTTATCTAACCCAATGCTACACAACATGATTCAGGTATCCTCGATAAGGTAATGAGAGAAGAACCTCATCATGGAATGAATTGGTCACCAGCGTCAAAGAAGAACTTTACTTCTAATATTGACAGGAAGAAGGATTTCAGTAAGGTTTCAAAGGCCATGTCAAAAAGTACAGGAGATATTCAAGCATACTACTACTCTTCCTTCAAGAACACCGTGAGTCTCTCTCTCTTACTTTCTTCTTTAATCCATCTTCGTTCGTTACCAAACACCAATGATATCTTATTGCCATCTTTCTCCCTGCAGCGTGAGTACTTGAAACTAAAACGCACACCAAAGCACAAAGTTAGGGTGACAACAAGGAGCAGCTCCAGCGGCGCCAATAATAGTGGCGCTGCCAATTACACTTGTCGAAAATGCGGAAATGAAGGGGAACTACTCGTTTGTGATATGTGCCAGTCTATGGTTCATCTTCGTTGTGCTAGTCCTCCGCTTGATGCTGTCCCGACCGGTAGCTGGTTTTGTGAACACTGTGATCCCCACTGCTGAGTTAGACGGTCGATCCTTCCCATGATAGTTGATAGTAGTGTGTTGAGATATTAGCCATTCATTCATTTTGTACAATATGTCCATTATTTAAGTTCATCTTTAGATGTAGTACTAATATTGAATACTACTAATCCCACTGCATCAATGTTGTGACTGTTGATACTGACATGGCACTGATCCCAAAAATAACCACCTGAATGTTTGTATTTCTTCTCCACTTGGGTAGATCTTTCTGTAGCTTGTTTTGTATCAACGGAGGCATAACGAATGCCAACGGGATGCCTAATAGACTTCCCATCAAGCTCACAACCTTATCCAAGTCATTCATTGTTATCAACGCTATGATGGAGAGGCCAACAATAAGACAGCTTGATATCATGTTCCGTTTAATACCACTACTACCACCAACTTTTTCCGATGACAGCAGTCTTTCGATAGCGACACACACTATTTCCAATGCAGGAAAGTTTTGCAGTGGAAATGTAAACACCACGGCAAGGCTATATGCGAGTTGAACAGTTGTAGCCAAGGGTACTTGTGGTAAACTAACCGTCATCACCGTGCGCACGTCGTTGCCAAAACTCATCCAACACACCAGACCAAACAATGTATAGAAAGTGACGATGCCGAGAATTGTCTTGTGGTATAGATCAGGAAACTTTTGCCGGTCTTCTGGTGTATACACAGACTCTTGTAATGGTATCAAAAGAGTAATCGAGCCCTCAAACAGCAGCACTGAAGTACCCAGAAAGAGGAACCAACCATTTGGATTGAAAGCAGGGAGCGACTGAGCTCTGTGTACAACCTCATGCCAAAAGGATGGAGAGTTAGTCTCACCAATCTCATTGTATCCCATTCCCTCGGCTGCAAACCAAAGACAGGTCACCAGTCCATACAATATGAGGATATTTGCCAATAAGTTTGTCACTGTCAATCTTCGGATGTCTTTTATAAAGCTCAACGGTATCTGGATAGCCATCATTAATACTAACGTCAAATTTGTTGAAATATCCCAATTGAATAACATTTGTGCAGACGAGCGTAGATTCTGAGGAACGAAGATGAGATATGTAAGACATACACCGCTTTGCATCAAAGTTATGCCCACTTGAACTAACTTCTCTCCTCTTATTCCAAATGCCATGTAGGCTAGTTCAGGATAGGATAGTTTAATCCGTTTTCTTAGTCTGATTGCACATCCACTGTTGTTCATTGATAATCTTTTCTTATTCAATCGATCACTCTCAGATTTCCAGCTTTCCAATAAACAATTACTACTCCACAGAAATAGCATGGTTGATAAAAATAATACTGGGATTGCAACTATATATCCAGCCCCTGCAAACCCATGCGGTAGATATAGAATAGCGGGTCCTACCATGCCCTTAATAATGCCGAGTGAAGCAGAAACTAACGAACCTCCGCCTCCAGCAGTGTGTGGATCTACAGACTCTGCTTCTGATAATTGTGACTGATATTGCTTTTGTTCATCAATTGCTTCTTCTTCTTCCTCACCCAAACTGGGCAATCTACCCAATAGCAATCCTTCCCCATCTCTACCACTTTCATTATCAACAAAATCATCTCCAAATTGTAGATGAGCTGAATAAACACTAGCCTGCCAATGTTCTAACGATTTATCAAGAGCTATTACTCGTTCAGCCCATAGCTAAAGTATCATGAGGTATATTATATGATTAGATTAGACTGAGGAGTAAATTATGATGGACAATATATTATATCAACTCACCTTTAAGGAATCCAAATTCAACGAGGACAATCTATCTGTTACCCTTGATCTTACCTGATGCGCGTTACCACAAGATTATGATGATGAAGAGAGATGATAGTTAACTTCCGTTAGTACTTGTGGGTTGCAAAAGCAATGAAATAAAGACATAAGAAGGCCATATGAAGCACTCAAATCACCGAGACTTTATGTTAACATACGAGTTCACGCAACAAAACAACAAACGCGGACTTTCCTGCCGAGGTGTACGCTTGGATAATCCAAACTCTCTCGCCAATTCTGGAAGATGCGCGTTTCGCAGTTTACGAGGAATAAGAGGAGATAGTAACTTTTGTAAGTATATCTGGTTTGCAAAGGCAATCAATAAAGGCAAATTAAGTTCATGTGAAGTAGACTAATAATCGAGACTTCATATTGAACACACGAATTCACATGATCAAACACATCATAAAACACTACTTTCCAGCCAGTCGACCAGCGTCTTCACCGGCGGTGTATGTACTTAATGTCGGTGCTTTTTTAGATTCTATAGATCCATATCCTGCTGCCATTATAAGTTTTAAGTTGCCCAAGTAAGATATGTTTTGTATGTATGTTTGTTAGTTTGTATGCGCAAGATATTTTGATAAGGTTACTTTGGTAGAAGGAGAAATTAAGGCAATATAAATACTGATCTTCTTATATTGTTGAATGCTTAAGAGTGGTCTACCAATATAACATCTCATCATCAATATGTAGTCGTCATCATCATCCCTCACTCCTCACACCTTTCTAACTTTCAAAATTCAAAAATTCAAATTCATTATTGATTGCTAATTGCTAAAATAGGTATGCTCTTACGATAGCTCAGATCACTAAGATCTCACCTTACAATATTATTAAATGAAAAATGAAATCACAACCATTCAATCAATATCATCATAGCAAATAACTCATGGCCTTTACACTACCACACGTTAATACCAATACCGTTTCCTGGGGACCTTCCTCGTCAGATACAGATGCTAATGATGATGCATCATCTCGCTTTGCTCACTTGCCATACGCACCATTTGGCCGAAGTGATAGATTAGGTAGATGTGCTGACTTTACCACCCAATCGTTTGCCCGTACAGGTGATGCTACTGCTGGCTACTTTCGTAATGCACGATCACGTCATAATCAAGAATCTAATAAGAATTTGGAATTTCAATACAAGGTTGATGCCGAGGTGAGTATTATTATGTTTTGGTCAATTATTTTATATCATTTTTCACCATAAAAATGCTCACATCTTATGCATACACCCTCTATTGCAAATTTAATATACACAAAACTAATTAACAGGAGGAAAAGGAATTTCAATTGGTTGATTCGAGTAAAGTACAGAATGGAGCAGGTGGTGCTCCCGGCGGTAAACGCTTTGTTCCCCAAGCTAAACGTCGTGCAAATGCTGCCCGTCTGCGTCAATTAAATGCCCGTAGAAATGATCAACAGGGTGCAAATGTTGGACGGTATGGATTAAATAGTCAGCCACAGAGAACTAAGTGGGGACGGTATGTTCATATGTTTATTTTATGTATTGTATGGTTGTTATCATCATATCAAGGTGTATTAAGTTCTCACCCTTAAAAAATTTATTATTCACATATCATATTATTAATATTATAGTGGAGGAGGAAGAGGTGGTCGCGGTGGAAGAGGGGGACGTGGTGGTCGTGGTCCATGGCGTGATCGTATTGATCGTCAAGCTTCAGTATCCGTCCGTCCTGATTGGCGTCGTGTTGAGGAGGTTGATCTTAGTAAACTATCCAAGGGTACCTCACCTCTCTCTGGACTTGTTGATAATTCACCACCCAAGGCTGTTGAAGACTTGACATGGTGCGGTTTCTTAGACCAATACAATGAGCAATATGATAAGGTATCTACACGCATACCCGCTCCATTGAAACGTATTGAGAATAAGGAATTCTACCCAGTAACTACGACTGATGATCCTGTTATTGAGAAGTTGGCAATTGAAGGCAAGGGGACTGTTTTTGCAACTGATGCCATCTTGGCACATTTAATGACATGTCCACGATCCATCTATCCTTGGGATATTGTTGTTCAAAAGCTACCCACTGGTGCATTATTCTTTGATAAGCGTGATGCATCTCAGTTTGATTACTTGACTGTACACGAAACAAGTAATACGCCGCCTCAACCTGTGCGTGATAATTCCAATGAGGAGGATGCGATGAATTCACCTGAACGTTTAAGCTTGGAAGCTACCATGATCAATCAGAAGTAAGTTATAATGTCATTGTGAGGATTAGAATGTTTTGGTATGTGTTGTGTCCTCTTCTAACCCACATCCTTCCTCTAGCTTTACTCAACAGATTCTGCGCAGTTCTAAATATCGTACCAAGTTTGATCACGAGAATCCCTTCTTTGACGAAGACGATGCCGACGGTATGGAGCCAGCATCAGTGGCCTTCAGATATCGTAAGTTTGAACTAGGCGACGATATTACCATCGTTGCACGTACGGAACTACACGGACTTGCCAAGGATCGTAAAAAGGCCGACACATCCAAGATTGTTACCAATATATCGGCTAACAAAAAGAAGAAGAAAGGGGCAGTCAACCCATTGGATGTTCCCGAGGGTGATCAATACATGACATGCTATGCATTGAATGAGTATGATCCCAACTTCAAGGCCGGTGCCCCTCCAAGCCGACCAGGAACATCCATTAATTGGAGGGAAAAGATTGACAACCAGGCTGGTGCCGTATTGGCATCTGAGTTGAAGAATAACTCCTTCAAACTTGCCAAGTGGACTGCTCAATCCTTGTTGGCAGGTGCTAGTCAAATGAAGATTGGTTTCGTATCACGCAAAAAGGCCAAGGACTCGTATAATCATGTCATTCTGTCGACACAGACTTACAGACCTATGGACTTCGCTACACAAATTACATTGAATCAAGGCAGTATGTGGGGTATTATGAGATTGTTCATTAAATTGTTGGATAGAGAACCTGAGGGTAAATATGTTATTATGAGAGATCCTAATAGAGCAATTGTTAGGATTTACGAAGTCCCAGTCGGCACATTCGAGGAAGACGATAGTGACGATGACAGTGATGATGACGAGGAAGAAGAAGCTGGTGAAGAGGCCGAGGAGTAAACATATATATTAAGCTTGCTTAAATGTTTTAGAGTTTGATGTTTACTGTTATATTATGGTGTCTATAATTTCATGTTATTATCAGATATCCCCGGAAATTGTCAGCAGTTATGAGTTGTTCAAGTGTTGTTCAAAACAGCACATATTTGCGTCATTCATTCCAAATGTCTACCATCTAAAAACCTGTATATTGCACTACATTGTAGAAGAGAGATTGAGCGTCTACAGCTCTTCCTTTTGCTGCTCTTCTTTAACCTTTTCATCCAAGGCTTCTTTTATTGCTGCATCTTCATCCACAGACTGTTGTCGTTGCTGCTCCTCCATCTTCCTGGTTTCCTTCTCTTTCTCTCTTTCTTCTCGTTTCTTCTGCATCTGTTCTCTTCTTTCAGCCTTCTTCCTTTCTTCTTCTTCGCGTTCCTTAGCCTTTTGTGCCTTCATTGCTTCTATTTCTTCCTCAGACTTTAGTTCAAATCTTCACAGACATGGGTAGTTGAGATATGAGCATAGTACAAGACTTTCTATGCACTACAAATCTTAGAGACTTACCCTTTCTCAACCATTAATGCATGCATTTCTTCCTACATGCAAATGAGAGTGAAGGTTGATGCAATGTTTCAATAAAACAAATCACATGTATAACATATGCATATCACATACCTTAGTTTGATATTCACTCAATACAATCGATTCCAAAGGAACCAAATCATCTTTGGATATACCCTCATACACAGTCATAACAGCTTTTCGACAAGAGATAAACTTGACCTCTACATTGCGATATGATTCAGCCTCGCCATCCTTTAAAAATGATTTAAGTTGAGGCATTTTATTTAGAGCTCACCCAGAGCTTCTATTTTTGCAAATAGCTCTCCATTAACGATGGAGAAGAGTAGTGTAGCAATACATAATTTTATGATTTGCAGTAGTGGCAATGATGTAAAAGTAGATATCGTTAAGTATTGTAATACAATAATTAATTCAGGGCGGTGAGATGTACATTTCACCTTGGCGAGAGGCGAGAGGAGAGAATTTATTGATGAGGAGAGGTACGGTATCCTATCAGTAAAAATGAAAATGACCGGACCAAGACTGTCATCATTTCGCAGAACGAGTTGACTGTTGCGCCCGTAGTTTGACAACGAACAAGAAGAACAAGGTGTAGCCCTTCAGCCTATTGTTGTACTTGACTTCGGTTACATTGCTTATTGACAGCCGGTATTTACGGATTTGGAGCTATTTGTAGAGTTTCTTTCATTGCAACAACAACAGTAACAATACGTTTTTAACATATTATAAACACAACTGCCACTGACTATCCAAAGGCAGCTAAACCATGAAGATTTGCGCCTCATGTAATAACACACTACCTCCATCAAGCTATAGTAAGAAACAATGGAAATCAAAACAGTACGAGAGGAGGTGTATCGAATGTATCGAGGCCAACCGGTCATGTGCCGGAACTCCCATCTCTCTCCCATCGATTGCAGGCACGGACACAACATCAGTTACATCATTGAGTGACACTCAATTAACATTATTTGGTGAAGCTGATAACGTTCCAAGTTGTTATATATGTTTAGAGGAGTGTCCTGATATAGATGGAAAACCTTTAGTACGTGATTGTTCATGTAGGGGTTCCGATAGTGGATTTGCTCACATCTCATGTATAGGTGAGTTGTATATATTTGATTTTGTTGTTGATTGTGTGGTGCCTTAATATTTAATTGCTTATAATATCTCATCATTACAATTACACCCACAACTTTGTCATAAACATTCTACGTTGTTGATTGATTGTTATGCCTTAATTTAATCTCTCAATAATGTCTCATCATTACAATTACACCCACCACTTATTGTCCAGCCAACTATGCAGCACAAAAGAGTAAAAATTGGGACAAACGACGGCATGATATGTATCAACTAATTCTGCCATGGAAGGTCTGTGCCAACTGTCATCAGCCATATCAAAATGGGCCGGCAGTAGATATGGCTAATGAATTTATTTCCTATGTTAATGATACTCATCCTGACGATCAAGGATTGCTAGTTGCCGCCCTTAAGCTTAAGTTGGGTGCACTAGGCGAATATATTTATAGACAAAACATGTCTGGTAATTCAAGGTGAATTAAAAGTTGAGGCTACCGATACTGCTAATAAGTTACTTTCCTTGATTACACAAATGAGGTTAGATAATTCCTCAAGGGGTGTATCATTAAGAATACGTCAAATAGAAGCGTTTGTTTATCTTGACCTTGGTCAGATTTGTTTCTCAGAGAAGACAAGTGATAGCGCCAGAGAGGCTATAGGGCACTTTGAAAAGTGCCGACGACTCTTCAAAGCTATGGATAAGAATGCACCTGGCGTTCAGCAAGGGATCACATGTGCAGAGAATAGTGTGGCCGCTACTATGTTACGGTATCAAGATGAGGGGTGTACTATCACCCTGGAAGAGAAGCTGAAACATAGCCGCAGGATGTACAAAATATGTACAGGGGAATATGGACATGAAGATGCTGAATCGATAAAGGTGGGGACTAACCTCGCCATTGATCTCAGGAATGCCAAACATAGTGTGGAGGCATTGAGATTGCTACCGCAATTAGTCTCCACAAGTAAGCGAGTGCATGGTGCAGACCACAGTCTTACGAAGCGTGTCGAATCAACGTATCAACAGTATAAGATACGAAGGGTATTGTTCAAATCACAACGAGGAGGATGGAAGCACTACCAGGCTATTAGATACGAAGATGACTTTGAGAATATTGTAATACAAGGTCCACTGGGTGAAGTTAAAAAGGATATGGTGACATTCACTGTCCCATCGACAGCAGTTCTTCCATCGCTGGGTACGCCTGTAGTTGCCCATGGATTAGAACCCTACAGTAATCATAATGGCAAGATTGGAGATTTAAGGTCCTGGGAGAAGGATGCAGGAAGTTATGAAGTTGTTTTTGAAGAGAAAGATGTTTGGCCTTGTTCGCTGAAGCCTAAGAACTTTCATATTCTTTTTGATTTGGGAGACCCGTGAGTCTATGCAGCAGACTATAACAGTTCATATGTTAGGTATGTGCTTAATTTAGGGAGCTTTGGATAATGAACCTAGTCAAGTTCCTAGCTTATATCATAAAAGTCTCTCGCATGTTGTCAAACAATACTGGACCCCCCTTACACTATTATGGTTTATCCGATCGCAACGTTAATCCGACCATAAGGGCTGCCGCTACAGCCAATCCTGGAACTTGATTGACCATGCCAAAGTGTTCTGGGAAAGAAGGATCTAATAGAACTGCTCCAGCACGTGCCCCAAGGTACAAACCACCAAATCCTTTCACACCATTCGATAGACTGCGGTAATTCTTATCAATAAGAATCCTTCCATTTTCTGTAGCCTCCTTCAAATCAAATGCGGTAACAGCGCCCAAGAATGTATAAATAGGAAAAGCTCGTGACAAACGACGGCTCGTCCAAGAAGGAATGACCGCGATTGGCATATTACACACAGTCTGGGGGATAAGAAGTTGTTAAACAAAGGTATGAGATGATTATCAAAGACGAAATATCATACATCAACAAATATTCCCACATCCTTTCCTCACCTGCATTGCTGTAAAAATCAACATAGACGACGCGACAAGTGAATACTTGACCTGCACTGGATCATTGACATCCTGTGGAGATATGCTAACGATAGCTTTCGATACCCCATCACCGATTCTTTTTGGCCAGGTAAGAGGATTGCGGCTTTCCTCTGGTAAAGATTGTACCCAAACTGCCGCACACAAAGCAGCAGTGCTTATGAACCCTAGCCCCAACCGTGCCTGCATAATTCCATTATAACATTGATGACTAGCGACAGGATTCGTACCAGGTATCTTGGTTACAACATCAGCAAATCGCACCCATAACGAAGATGCAACACCAGTAGTTGCCAGAGCCAAGTTTTGTCTACGAAAAGAGGGAGAGCTATCACCCAAATCTATATCATAAGAGAGAAAGTTTTATGCATAGATAGATGATATCATGTAAGAGTGTCAAACGATACATATACAAGATATGTGCAAGACATCACAAACTACTCTCACCCTCCCAGGATTGAGCATTTGATTCACTACATGTAATGGAAAGACTTGCAAATGAACCAAAAATTAAAGCTGCGGCAGACATAGCACCCATCCGAGCAAAGACTGGATGCTGCCAACCTTTATATGATGTGAGAGATAAGTTGATCATTAGAGATTAGCACATCAAACGTCCCATCTCATTATCAAAACTTACTAGGCATTAAGGCACCAGCAGGTTGATTATCTCTAATTGTAGTATAACACATTGTTGCCCATGCAGATGATGTTGCTATACCACCAATTGCATATAACTTTGACAGCATTTTGGTGCATGGTCGTCCACTCTTACACACCGGTGCCGCACCACCGCCCCTGGTAGTGACATAGTTCGGATGGCATGTGATATCAATATTAGTTGACGGTACTGATAATTGTTGCGACCTTTGGCGGCCAATTGTAGCCCGCTTCACTCCAATGATAATAGGTGAGAGCAAACTAGTACGACTTGACATCAAATTCATACTTTGATGGGCGGCATTGCAAGTTACAGCAACAATGGACGCCAACATTAATAACACACGCATTATAATATCTTTTCCTCTTCTTTCAATTTACTTTGCTGTCTATTTCAGTAGAGGAAGAATGATCACTGAGAGAGAGGGGTATATTAGCAGCTTCAGTATTCAGTTGATGGATTAGATTTTGGAGGAAGGTCAAAAAATATACGATATACGAACCTACGGGAGACGGTATCTTTGTTTGAGATTCAGATGTTCAGTCAGTATTAGTGTATTATTAGAGCATTGTAGTAATGTTTGTACTTTCATATCTCATCCTTGCTTGTACCACTCGATAAGGGCATCTGAGCTTGAGAGAACACTGTTGTTTGAAACAGTTTATGTATGTTTAGGACTTAATTTATTTAGGGAAAAGGACTTTTTGAGTACGGTCTTCCACATTCTTCCTGTATAGGAGGAGACAGTGAGATGATCACTATTATTTGTTTCGCCATCCCTTACTTCCATTCTTCTTACGTAAACTCTTTTCCTTCCTCTCTTTTGATTCTGTCCCTTCATCATCATTCACATTCTTTGCTGCTGCATCACTCCCATCTTTCTTTTCCTTATCTAAAGGACTGTTACCATTGGTACTGCGCTTGCCACCAAATTCTGGATTATGACTAAACTTACAGTTGATTCCATGTGGACATTCTCCCCTTTGGTATGCATAACACATGTTCTTCTTTTTCATATCCAACTTATCTCGCCCTCCAATCTGTTTCGATTTATCATTACGCATCTTCTTACATACCTCACATCGTTTTGGCTGTTCTTTCCATCCCATATCTATATGTTTCTGTTGTTGTTCTACAGTGAAGATAAATTTCTTTGAACAATCGACACATACTAATTGCTTATCACCATAATTTGTTGTTTGAAGAATGGCAGCATCTAATTTTCGACGTGCTGCTGTTTTAGCTCTCCGCAAGTCCTTGTTTGCTTTATCTGCTTTAAACTCTGCTAAGGCTTTTTGATATTCTTCTTCCAACGCTTTGATATTATCATCATTTGTAGATGTTTTGTTGTTGATATCATTCTTTTCTTCTGTTGGGATATCATCATTCTGATCTGAAGACGAATCGACGACATCATTGTCGGCGGCTGCTGATAAACTCTCTGCTTCTTTCAATGCCTTCTTCGCCATACGCTTTGCAATCTTCAATGCATTACTTGATTTATCCTGTTTATATGCTTTCTTTGCTAGTTTGTATTTCGCCTTTCTTGATTCTACATCATTTGCAACCTCACCGCTAGATCTCTTCATGCCCACGATTTTGTGTATATGTTGTAATATGAATATAGATCAGTGTACACGATATTAAACGACCGCAGAGATCAGATAGAGATGTCCAAACTCTATGGTAATTATATATAGACCAGTGTATATATTAATATAAGCAATAGGAGATGTCTGTAATAAGAGATGATAATAAGAGATTGATTGGTTGATTGAGTTTGATTGGCATTTGGCTGAATGTTACTCGCTCCGGCTGACGGCTGACTGCCAAGGAAAGATACCACTACCATGAGAGTGTAGAAAAATGAAGAAGCAAGCAATAGAGAGGCTGATGAAACCATAATATCCCTACCTATAGCAGAAAAGTGAGATTGAGATATACCTCGATATATATTATAAGACAACCTACTATCGCATAATAAAAACTACATATTATCTCCAAGGCCTATAATATCATATTATTGCAACTGTAACTGTGACAACAACGAACACAAACACGAACGCTGATATAACTTAAAAGATTAATAGAAGGGTATAGGTATTGTTTATATACATTAAATACATATCTAAGAACATGGAAAGTCCACCACCGCCCAATCCTTTCCAATCACAAGATGATAGCAATATATCATCAAACAACTTCAACAACTCTAATAATAATCAAATTACAATTCATCTAAGTATAGAGGGTATGATGTGTCAAAAGAATTGTGGATCAACTGTACAGACTTGTTTATTAAATATGGATATTAGTGACGCTATGCGATATTTAAATGACAGATTACATTCCATTATATCTAGTAGTCAGAAAGGAGGTAATGTTAGTAATAATAATTTAACTGTTGAAGTAAAAGTTATAAAGGCAACAGCTGACTTTAGTACCTCGTATGGGAATGTTACTATTGAATATAACGTGAAACAATCTGAAGATTTACTATCCATGGCTAATACAACTGCAATAAAAGATTTAAACAGAAGAGAAAGTATGGATAGGTTAATGTCCAACGAGGAGGAAGCATTGGAAGAAGATATCGAGTCTCCTAATTCAACAACATTAAACAGTGTTATAGAAGATATCATGGTACAATTGACATCATTATCAAACATAAGGGAAGAACTAACCCAAAAGTTAGTTGATAGTGCAATAGACGAAGTGGAATGTGTTGGTTTTGACGCGACACATTTAGTTACTAATCATGATGTTAAAGTTCATCGTGAGGAGGCATTGAAACAACATGAATCGACTCTACAGAACAAGAGCAGCAGTAATACAGCGGCACCACCTTCATTGACGGATATTAATGCTGCCTATGAAGATGATGAGAATGAATTGAATAGTAGTAAGAAGAAGGGAGGAGCAACGGCTACTTTTCATGTAGGTGGGATGAGTTGTGCAGTTTGTACTGGTAGTGTTGAACGATTCCTCCTATCAGTCGGTGGCGGTGGAGGTGATGACGAGCCACATGTAGTACATGCAGCTGTTAGTTTACCAACTAATACGGCTAGAGTGACATTCTCTTCACTACCTTCTTCTCCATTGGGCAGCCAAGAAGAAGATGAATATCAAATATATCAAAAGTTAGCACAAACATGTGCATCAACTGTAACAAACGGCGGGTATAAATGTGAGATATTATCTGTACAAGTCGCCGGTAACATCTCTTCTTCAACACAACAAGATAACTCGAACAATACATCATTACTAGATAATGCAGCCCGGATGGAAAAATCACGTCAAGATGAATTATATGAATGGAAATGTTCCTTAATTATATCATTAGTCTTCACTGTACCTTTGGCTATATTGCATTTCTCAACTATGGATAATACCATGATTGATGAAACTGCTATTGAATCAACATCATCAAGTACAATGCCACCAACAATAATTGATTGGTGTATGTTACTATTAGCAACTCCTGTACAATTTGGTGTTGGGAAACGATATTATGTCAGTGCCTATCGAGGCTTAGTACACGGTTGTACAACAGGCATGGATTTCTTAGTTGTATTGGGGACCAGTTCTGCTTATTTGTATAGTATTATAGTATTTGTATTACAAATTATCCATCGTGGGACAGTAGAACATGGTAATAATAGTGATGTTAGCGATGCAAATATGCAAATTATGAAGTTGAAACCAACCTTTGAAACAGGCGCTTGGTTGATAACATTTGTTACGCTTGGTAAATATCTAGAGGCATATGCAAGAGGTAAGACTGCCGGGGCATTACAAACTTTGATGGAATTACAACCAGTCAGTGCTACAAGAGTTATACTACCCGCTGACATATCAAATGAATTGGACAACATTGATAATAACAAATCATCAATTGACAGAGATGAACAACGAACTGCAATATCTTCAATATTTAGTAAAGTTGATTTGAATTCAATACCAACGGAAGAGAAGGATATATCCGAGGTTAATAGTGGTGATTATTTGTTAGTATTGCCTGGCGGAAGAGTACCCGCGGATGGTATTTTGGTTGCTCGAGCAGGTAGTAGTGGAAAGAGTATACAACAGCAGACGAACTACAGTGATCATGACTTGGGCGGTTTATCCAAGGCAACATCAAATAACAACAGTGGCTGTGCATATATTGACGAATCTGCATTCTCAGGTGAACCCTTTCCAATCGCGAAACGTCCAGGTGATTCAGTATACGGAGCTAGTGTGAATCAATTATCAATCATTTTGATACAAGTTACCGCAACTGGAAGTGAGACTGTACTTTCTCGTATTGTTAAACTTGTTGATGAAGAAGAGATGTTACCGGCGACTTGTACAGATAATATCTCACATTTATACCCGCCGTTTGTTACAGTTGATGCACATGTTTGTGCTAAC
>Ga0214481_100531_pt1 | contig 19126 bp, 17 predicted proteins | sample M1_20Mar14CPVII9_4_FD_165057 | JGI IMG/M metagenome (GOLD analysis project Ga0214481, IMG submission 165057) | Marine eukaryotic communities from Monterey Bay, California, United States - M1_20Mar14CPVII9sort6BwellG10 | ecosystem: Environmental > Aquatic > Marine > Unclassified | place: USA...
ATATCGATATGATACATACTATACAATTACACGGTGCTCGTTGTTTTGCAATGATGTGCTCGAATATGTGCTCTCATTGTCATACATAATAACGCTCACTGTAACACGTGCATTGCATTTGAGACTTGAGTACATGAAATCTGTACGCGTTCAGCCCCACATGCCCGCATTCGCTATCGCTCATGCGTGCATTTTGGGGCTTCACTAGTGCAGATTTCATGCACTAAAACCTCAATGCACTACACTGGTTACAGTGCACTACAGTGCAGTTATTAAAGTAAAAAAAATCTTCATTTAGGATACCATCCCCCAAAATCCCCTTATTATGTTGTAGGGCGCGCGATGTAGGCTAGTATAGAGCGCTCTAAATCGACAATATAGTAGTTCATATACCGGCAGTATTGTTATTAGATCAAGTATCAGTGGTAGTTTGGCAGCGGCCATCTTTCTACTTATCACACAAGAGAGGTTCATCTTGACTCATAATAATTTTCAAGTACCAATTGTACCTACAAATAGATGAAACAAAAGAGTCCTCATATTGGTATAAAGAGAATCGTATAACCTCATCTCATATTGGCATCAATATTATATTGAGTAGGTACAACAATGGGTAAGAAATCAAAGAAGAACAAAGGAGGAAAGAAGAAGCAGAGTAATTGTCAAGCTTCTAATACTACTGCATCTGCCACTGCTGACATTGATAATAATCCACCATCCAATGATGATGATGATGCACAACCCAATACGTTCAGTGACCTGCGTCAGCAACTTGATGAAATGAAGGCCATATTAGATAATCCGCCTAGTACTAATAATTCACAATCTAGTGCCATCAATGCATTGAGTCAACGACTTGAGGCAATGAAAGATCTAATGGGTGAATTGCCTACTCTTGATGATACTTATGGAAAAGAACAAAGTGATAAAATGAAAAGTCTACTGGAGCGTATGGAAAATCTTGGCCCTTTACGATCCCCAATTGATCGTAATGCTGCCAGTTTAGATAATCATCGATCAGATGACAACCTTCTTTGTCATCGAAAACGAGATAAGAATATTTATAGGTCGTATTGTTACTTTGGATGGATTACAAAGTGAAACTGGTAAGCAACTAAATGGTAAACAAGCAATGGTGCTTGTATCTGAGGAAGATGACGATGGTCGATGGGAATGCAAGGTAAAGCAGTTCATGAAGTTATACAACCAGAAGATACGCCCCATCCTGAATATATGGAAATGAGCATGTACAAGATGAGTCTATTTGGTGAACAGTTAACCTTTCAACAAACACAGGAGAGAACATTCGGGAAGTTCAGAAACGGAAGAGGAATTTGTTACAATGATGAACCCTTATATCACCGTACTCAAAAGTTAGTTCAGCTATTAGATTTCCCTGATGATGAACTTGACCCAATTGGTACAGGAAAGTCCGCGTTTGTATTGTTTTATCTATGCATATGTGATTTGAATGAAGTGTTCTAGCTACTCATTTGACCTTCATCTGCCTACTTTGATTCCTTTGTAACCCACATTTACTAACATATGTTACAATCATCTCTCTTTCATCTTCATACACTGTGAAACGCGCATCTTCCAGTTATGTTGGGATTATCCGATATGTTTTATGCAGGTCTTGCCCAACATGAATATTTGTTTCAACAAGGATGTACCATGTATGACTTGGAACATATGGCTGCCTGCTCTGCCCTGGGAATGATTGCACAGGCACATTCAAATGTACCATGGGCCAATTTAAATTGCCCATCTCCAATTGAGGCAAAAGAATGTGTAATGTTTGCATTGATGGAGGCAGCTCCTCGATCACTTGAGGCTCTTCTTAGTTTTATAGTAATGACCCCATACATTGGGACAGAGTCTGATTATGATGAAGATTTGTTTCATCGAAGTAGACAGCATCCGAGATTGACACATTGTCAAGATAGTGCTGCTTATATTGACGTCATCAAATGTCCGATTGGATTATTATGTTTCATCATATCCTTTCAATCTGAGAGTAATCAAAAATGTTATCGGGCACTACTCAAATATATGGAACAGAAATTTACCGAACTCTTTCCATTAATGTTACGACGTCTATTCACTTTCCTGGCTCGAGAGGCGGCAGGTACAGCTGACGGTTTGGCATTAGGTGGTTATGTTCGGAGCATTCTGTCACATATCTGTACTTTAGATGACGATAGCGACTTTCCAATAGCTCTACATGTCTACCTTTGTCAAGCTGAGCCTTTCGAGTATATATCAGGAGCTCAGCAATTGTTGATTCAAGACCATGGCATCACAAGATTGGATGAGGTTGAAAAGGTTATGATGCAAATAGTTGATCCTGACGTTGCTGTAGCGTTTTACAATAACAAATACGGAGAGAAGATCGACGAGGAGTAGAGGGAGGTTGTATGTCTGAACAACTAGGGGTCTGGAGAAGTTCTTATTGCTAATATGTCAAAAAACATCTCCTAAGCTTATTCAGCAGTCTAATAATTCACAAGTACACCCTCAACGAGAACACTAACTGTCTTCTATGATTGATTGATGTTCTCCTCTTCTACTTCTACTGATACAGCTAATACTTTACATTCCTTCACAACCTAATTCTAATTCAGAACACCCATCATAGTCTTGGTATCCTTAAGTTCACATCATATCATCATAGTCCTTATCCTGTAATGATAATGAGTCGGTAAACATGTTGATTGTCAATACTGTCAAGTATGCTGGAGATAGGCATAGTGCAGGTACAAATAAAAGCATTGCCCCTAGAGCTGTTCGTGCCCTTATCGTATGAGTAATCCAAAATAGTGGTGAGAAGTGCATGATGTTGTGTTTGTGTTAACACACTGATAAAATAATGAGAACTATCGTAAAGTGATTTATGGCATTAAGAGGTACGGTGTGCATGCAGAAGAGGCCCAAGACTGATAAAAACTGTATGAAGGATATAGAAGATACCAACTTCCCTTGAAGAAACTGCATTGAAAATAAACGGAATAGACAGAATAGACCTACTTCTCTTCTCACACTACAAGCATAACTGTAGTACAGCTCAAATTACACAAGTAATACAAATTACAACAGTCAAGTTCTATTATGGTACTAGTAGTGCTAGTTTATGTGCAGAGTTCGTAGTGCTTATGAATCTTATAGTCTTTTTTTGTAGCAGTATGGAAGTTTGCAGTCAAAAAGCACAGCTTTACCGAGCCAGAAAACCGTGCTCTCAACTGAAGCTTGCTCGGAGATCTCCGCCTGCCAATCTTTTGATGATGAGTTGCTGTGCATGCTCAACATCTTGTGCAGTACTCCCAGTGATGGTCACTATTCGATTCTGTGTATTGGGGATGAAATCTCCTCGTTGACTTATCCGTATCTTCGTACGAGAAAGAGCTTGAATCTCGGTTAATTTCTTGCCACCATGGCCTAGTATTGAGCCTATTCTTGTGTCAGCAACGCCGAGCTGAACAGTAACAAGTTGCTGTGGCGTCATCTCTTGAAGCGACGAATTTGATGCATACCTTTGTATTGATGCCTGAGCTTGGAAGTTGTGGCTTAACTGGTCAACGACTGGGGAGATGTTGTGACCACTACTTGATGACATTCTTCTTGATGATGGTGACCAATACTGCGTCGGAGGACCGGACTGGTACTGAGGAAAGGAAGACGGATTCTGATTCAAGTCTGATACTCTTGGTGGTGTTGCAGGCATACCTTGACTTGGCTGAGATGATTGTGATGATGGATCACTCAAGGCTGACACATCTCCTTGGTGATGCATTAGCTCTTGAGACAGGAGGCTAATGTTTTGAGCAGATCTAGGAGGAGACGATAGTTGGAATTGTCCAGGTCGATGAACGACAGGCGGATACTGGTATGGACTATGGATTCCCGAGGCAGCGGCAGGGGCTGCCACATATGCACTAGGGACCATCGGAGATGTGGTCACAATGTTCCTCGAATAGCTTGTGGTCATATTGAGATATCTAGCAATCTCAGGGTTTATAGCCATATCATTGAGGATGAGTTGGATGCAAGTTAGACAACTTGTATGGCTAGACCCGGCGATTGTCATGATTCGTTCGGATGTTGGTAGGGTTGACATGCCTCCACCAATCGCTCGTACCTCGTCATCTTTTGGGGAAAGTTGAATGTGAGTTACTCCGGGTGATTTGTCCTTGAGTGCTTTAATGTTTGAACCACCAAGTCCAATCATCATACCACAACAAGATGATGGAATGAGTATCTTAACAACGAACGATGAAGTAGATGCAGTCTCGTCTTCTGGTGGGCTAGGACTATTTCCAACTACACATGTCTTGGGTTTGGTTGGTGTAACACGTTGGTGTGAATGGACTTCGTGTAGCTTGATCAAGATCATTTGCAAAGCAACAGATACATTCGATAACATCCCTAGAATCAAACAGACTCTATCGGTTGTACCAGGGTAGTAGTCACCACCCTGACTTAGCTTGATCCGTGCCAAAGATCTGGTTTGCAAATCCGATACAGTTTTACCCGATCGTCCAATGATGTAACCAGATGCACTGTTAGATACGAGTAGCTTGAGAGCGACTTGCAATTGTGGATTCAATATTGCTGCTTGGTGAGGCGGAGGCGACGGATTAGATGATGAAGGTGCCGGAGATGTACTTGCTGAGATACTAGCAGAATCAGTATCAACACTATCCGTTTTCATTGTTGGAGTTGGAGATCTTGGTGATAGTGCATCTTTTGTTGAGGGTTGTATGCCGATAGAATGTTCTGATGTAGATATATCCTTTTGCAAAGAAGAAGACGACGGCTCCGGATTTGCAACTTTGCCCTCTGCAACCTTTGCCTCTGTATTTCTCTCCTGAGGGGAACGCATAGGATAAGTTGGACACGTTATGAGTATATGATAGGCGGCTTATAAAATATGGTAAAGCAATGCACATAAGACCAATACTATCACATGCACAAAGTAACACATGCTCATCGTACAATTCGGTATCCATAGGACAGAGAGCTATCTCACATATAGTACTCACCTCTTTCTCCATTATATTAACTGTTTAAAATACCAATGCTTATTCTATTGTTCGGGGGTTAATGATGATGGTCTGTCAAGGTGATACCTAATTTGGACACAAGATATGTTCGTTTTTCTGTATCGTCGTCGATGATATGATACTCTCTTAATATGAGGACCTTCTACTCGTATAACCGCACCGTCTTTTTTATATGTATTAAGATTTCTTTTGTTCAATAAGATGAGATCCACAACTCTTTACATTGATGATTTACAAAGCTGCACCACTACATATACACACAAACATATACAAGTATTAACTTTTATCATTCGCTGGAAGATAATCAGTTCAGACATCCAACAGCGTAAACTTTACTAGCAGCAGTTACTAATCAGTACAATAGGAGCCTTGAGTAGACAATACTACTGCTTAATGCTTATATCAATCATCATAAAAGGGGAAGGACACTCCGCTTACATCGATCTTTGAAAAACGCACTTGTCATTTTTTTTCAAATGCGTATTTGAAGTGAGGTATCCTGGAGGATACCAATCACGTCACAGCGATCAAAAAGTCGCCTTTACACTATTCGCTACTACAACAGCTACCTAACAATGGTGGTTTTATGATATGTATGTTCGTATTTGTGTAAGAAGTTGGTAGATGTCACCAACAGATAATCTTTATACTTATAGCTTTTACCCACTTCTTTGAGTCTCTCAAGTTTAAGGTTTCTCACGTACCTCTATACCTACACAGTTGGATATCCAAGAGTATGAATCTCATCTCCACAAATAGCTTGACTTCTCTATCTTCATCTTTTGTTTCCTAAACTTAGCCGATAATCTTCTCACTTTCATCATGAACAGCCTCGACAAATGCATTCACCAACTCGGGACTTTCTTTACCACCCAATCCTTCGCCCAAGTTTGCAATCAATCGTTGTGGACCAAGTGCAGCTAATAACTCCTTGACAGTTTCTCTTACAGTTTCAGTAGTCTTGCCATTTGCTTCAATAAGTTCAGCAGGGTCGTAGTTTCCCTGCAGGCCGGTACGACCTCCAACAACATCCCGAGCAGTAGCCCGATCAACAGATCCGTCAATTGTTACTACATCATATCCCAACTTACTTAGTTCTTCATTTGCAAAGCTTGCACCTCGTGAGAATACCATCAATGGTACATCGGGATATTTACTCTTCAATTCTGTGGCAATCTTTTCTAAACATGGCATTGCAAATTCATAAAATTCCTTCTCCTCAATCATCATACCCATTGCCTCGAATAGTTGCAGCATGTGTGCTCCATTCTCAACCTGTTGAGACATGTACTCGATAACTACTGTAGTTAACATATCCAACAACTCTTTAGAAGCATCAGTATGTGAATGTAACCATTCCATACCAATATGTTGATTCTTCTTAGACGAACCCCCGACCATGTAGAATAATAATGTCCATGGAGCAGCTGAGAAACCAATTAATGGTATAGATATATCTTCTTTCTTCATTTGTTCACGAATTAATCTAACACTTGTCATTACATGACCTAACTTGTCTTTGACAAAGTCTGAACTTAATGTTTCTTTTGCAGGCAATCGATCTTTCATATCGGCAGGTCCAACTAATGGACACGGAACCAATATACCCACACCACCCGGCATTGTAACTTCAATATTCAACGCTTCGGCAATAACTAATATATCCGAGAATAAGATTGCCGCATCAACATTATACCGACGAATGGGTTGCATGGTACATTCAGCAACATCTTCAGGATAACTTAACATATCGAGGAAACTCCGTCCAGTCTTTTGTTTATATTCTGTATATTCTGGTAAGTGTCGTCCTGCTTGACGGAATAACCATGTTGGTGTACGTTCAACGTCCGATCGGCCAAGTGCAGCACGGATCATTAAATCATTCTGTGGATAATCGTCTGGATTTTTATTATGAGAGGGTAGGGTATCTTCATCAATTTCAACACCTTCATCATCAGTTCCTACTTTCTTAATATGATCCATGATTATTTTACGTGTTAGTTCGAGATCTTCATCGTTTGGTGATACCGAACGAGAGATTGTAGATGATTGTATGCTGTTGGTTGTAGATGAAAAATTTATATTTGATGATATGGAAGTGCGAGAGGATATCGCCGACGATGGGCTGAAAGACTGAGAGTCTGTAGCCAATAAAACAGTAGCCACTATAGTAGATGATGATATCGTCCTCATAGTTATATGTTTGTTTGTTTATTTCTTTTGATAACTCAAATATCTAATATTGCAATGATGATTGGCACTTCTTTTTCTCCTTCAACTTGCGATCTTTTGCCGGTATCCTTTTTTCATTTCACCGTGCCCACGGCATTGCCCGAACACCCCACCTGATGTCTGTTGTATTGCTTGCCTATATTATATGCAGAGAAGTGGTAACAGATCTATTGCTACTTATGAGTCGCTATAGTTGATATATCTGAGGTGACTTCTTAGACATGTCTAGCTTAACGCTAAATATCCGAACTGAATGAGCATCCGACTAGTATGCTTGCTTATAGCACCTTGGCGTTTATCGATCTCTTTGGTCGTATTTGGCATCCCCATTGTTAAAAGAATCCGTTAGCCCTTGCAACACGGGCATCGTCTCGATCTTTACTCTTCATTTCATTCCGTGAAGATTGAAAAGAACGGAGCGTTTGGGCTAAGTCCTCCTTTGAAAATGCCTTGGCTTTGTAGTACATCATCAAAGTATCCATTGAAAGTTGATTTCCAGTACTCGCAGCTACCTTTAAATGCTTTAAACTCTTACAATCATCCCCATTTTTCCCATGAAACATCGCAAGTTGATTATGGGCGTTTACAGATCCTTTTTTTGCACCCACTCCATAAAACTCTATTGCTTTTGATAGGTCCAATTCAACTCCAATACCATCTTGATAATAATAACCTAATTTTGCAAACGCATCTACATGTCCAAGTTCTGCCGCACGAATGTACATTTCAAGTGACTTAGTATTGCTTTGTAGCACAGCTTGCCCAGTCTCGTGTAGAGCGGCCAATACTGTACACGCATTAGCATCGTCATTCTTGATTCTTTTTTTCAGTAATTTCATACGATGCTTGAATGCCGTTACTATTGGTTTGCGACAGAATGCACATTTCTCCTCATGTTTAGGTTCTTCATTCTTATTCTTTCTACTATCTGTTATCTTGCTTTTATAAACACAGCCCATGCATAACCGTTTTCCACAGCATTCAAAAAAAGCCATAGCAATATCGTCGATAGGAAGTGGAATCATACATATCGGACACTCTTCTCTTTCTTTGATGATGATAGGTGCAAAGAGATCAATATCTGCTGTCTCTACTTGAGCAGTGGCAAGTAAGTTATCAAGCCGTGCCTCAATGTCTGATGTCGTCATATTATTGATGATTGTTATGGTACTAATTGAACGTAGATAATATAATATACTCCGAAAGAGCGTATGTATGCTAATATCCAACCCTTATATCATATACAACCAATGACTTTTAAACAACAACAAAACTCGTCAAACTTTAGATACTCTCTGTTATTGATATACGGTATGCTTCTACTACCGCGCGGCCACTATCACTACCCCTACTGCTACTATATATTCTTTATCTGATAGTACTATTCAAATCGTTCTGAGGTATACACAATATACTACACAACCACCATCCCCCCTGTTTGTAGGTACAATAGGTTGGTACATATAAAAAATGCCGGGTATCCTACCCCAAACCTCTCATGAGAAACTCATGCCATTGATCTTCGGGGGGACTTTATCCAACCATCATATAATGACTCCCCTATCAGATAATAATGTCAAGATTAACCCTTTTGTATCCCACTACCATCCGCCTCATCATTGATAGCGTCTGCAATAGGAGAAGGAGAAGAAGATACCAATGACAGTAATGCCTCCTCCTCATAGTATTGCTGGTACAATTACACTCCGGGGTAACAGTAACTCATGCTACTTGTGAATCATTACAGTCTATTTACATGTCTGTGCTTCTAAGTCTAGTGAACATAACCAAGAGGCTGAGACTACCCTAATGATTGATACTCTCGAGTCTTTCCATTGGCCAGATCTTTACTCTAGTCTGAAAAGCACGGAGAGTTTGTGCTAGTTCATCTCCATCTAAATGCATGTGGCACAATTCTTTTGTAGTCTTTCTATTCTAAGAAAATTGAACATTGGTGGTTTCTCCGAAAAGGGCGGAGTTCGCAGACCGAAACGCACGGGCATCATCCCGTTCCTTACTCTTGGTTAGATTAGTCGAAGCCTGGAATTCACGAAGAGTTTGTGTTAGATCCTCTTTTGATAAACACTTCTTCATATAAAACTTCATCACGATATCCATTGAATCTTGATCACCTGCACTCGCAGCCACCTTCATATGCTTAATACTTTTCATCATATCATTATTTGTTCCGTAAAATACTGCAAGGACGTTATGTGCATCAACAGATCCCTTCTTTGCTGCAACTTCGTAATAATCCAAAGCTTTTGAAATGTTCTGTTCCACTACAATACCTTCCTTAAAATAATTTCCAATCTTTCCATATGCATCAACATTACCAAGTTCAGCTGCACGGATGAGCATTTCAAGTGCTTTAGTATCACTCTGGAACACACCATCCCCTGTATTGTAATTCCCAGCCATTTGACTAAATGAATCAGGATTGTTATTCTTCATGAGCTTTTTCAGTGATTTGATGACCTTCTTCTCGCTTCCCTTCTGACGACAAAACGCACACTTAAACTCGTTTATTGGTACACCATTTTCCGTATCAGTAGATAAACTTTTGTAGATACAGCCGTTGCATATGTTCTTACCACAACAAGTATAGAATACAGTCCCACTTTTCTCAACCGAGAATGGAATAAGGCACAACGGACACTCTTCTCTTTCTGCAATGATGATGGGTGCAAACAGATCTATGTTTACTGTCTCGTCTTGGGCAGTGGCAAGTACATTGTCAAGCCGTGCCTCTAATTCCAATGTCGCCATGTTATTATGATGATGTTTTGGCACTAATCAAATGATATAATATACTACCGAAAGAGTGTATGCTGTAATACTAATATCCAATCCTTATATCATATACAACCAATGACTTTTAGCACACAACAAAACTCAAATGTGATACTCTCTGTTGTTGATATACGGTATGCTTCTACTACCGCCGCCGCTGTACTAGCCCTACTATATATCTTTTATCTAATACTAAAGAAGATGATGCAGCCTATCCAAGCCTTTATTAGGTTGCGAAAGTAGAGGAAGAGAGACCACTAAATACAACAATAAGTACTTAATATTATATTTATTTGCCAACAAAATAAATCGGTATCCCAGCCACAAATCTGATCTTGGCCCTCCTCCTCTCTTCTCCTCCCCCTCTTCATAGCATCTCTTCTTCTCTGCTTTTCTTAATAGTGTATCAAACCATCATATATAATGGCCCCCCTATCAGATGATAATGTTAAGATCATACCATTTTGTATTCCACTACCATCTGCTGCGTCATTAATTGCTACGGCAATAGGAGAAGAAGAGGATACCAATGACAATGCCGCCTCCTCTTATGGTATTGTTGGTACAATAACACTAAGGGGTAAATCAGCTGTAGTTTGGTTTGGTTGGGGTGATATTGAAGCGGGTGATTCTAATGATGCTGTTGCAGAGAAGGATGGCGTTGTCTCTATTGGGAATGGTACGTTCGTAGATTGTACTTATGATATGTTCATTCTATACTTACTCTCAATTGCAACTCTCATATCATAAATCATTATTTTGATACATCCTTCATATGTTTATGATGCATTCTAACAACACATACAATATATTATATCCATAATATACAAGGCAAACCATCAATGGGATCTCTCGCTTTATCAACAGTATCGACAATTGGGAGAGATAAAGGGATACCAGCCACAACACAATTACTTGGAGGGTCAAATGAAGAAGATATGATAGTAGGACAACAAATATCAGCACGATTAGCAAAGAAAATTGGATGGCCTATATTCATTTCATGTTCATTAAATAGTAGTGGAGGAGGTAGTAATGATTTAAGAGGAGAACAAGAAGGGAGTGATTTACCGGTAATGTCGGATGCCGATGATTCTATGCAACATCATGCTGCTGCCTTGGCGGAGAAGGAGGTGGCGCGTATACTATTACATGAAAAGAGTATAATATCTTGAGATATAACAGATTCCCTAACATCCTAAAAGGGGATATATTATCAGAGTGTCCATATCTGGTGATTAAGTAGCATTATAATATATAAAGTAAATGAGTTAGTGTTGTTTGTATAAATGTGTGCTAGTAAGGCTTCGTCATCTCTCATCTCCCATCCCGTACTCGAACTTGCTTGACCTGTGTTACGCGGAGCCCGTCATGAACACATCACTAACTCTTGTCTTCCATCCCGTATCTTGAACATATGATACTCCCGTATCTTGAACAGATACTGTGTTGTCATCATATCATGTATATGCTTTCACAAGTAGACATGATCACCACAACCTATCTTCAACTCGCCTTGATCATTGTAATGTGCATAACATCCAAGATTCTTACGACAGTATTGCAACTCGGCCCTAACACCCAAAGGAAAAGATTTTGTATCCTTTAAATGCAACGCAAATGCTCCGTCTTCATATCTTCTCATCTTATTGTCTCCCCAATTCATTTGCAATGCCAAACCACTTCGTTGTCCATCAGGCAAGCTTGAATAAATGTATGGTTGATCATTGGGAACCTTATCTAGCTCTCGTCCAGTACTACCCTTTATCAAGCCCTTCATATTCTTGAAGTAGTCATTCCATTTTGGATTATCTTTATTCAGTATACCCAATGTATCGTTACATTGTGGATAGTTGTAATCATTTGGTACACGATCAGGAAAGTAGTCACTATATGTTCTCATCATTGCATACCAAAGTCCTGGCTGGTCAGTATCTAACCAATTATACTTTCCACCAGACGTAGTGTTCAGATTGCCATTCTCACATATGCCTCGAGCAAACTCATCCCAATACTTTAATAATGTATGGCTATATGCTGAATTTCGAATCAGGAATGCAAATGCGCTGAATGTGAACGAATTTCCACGATAGTTATCTACCGGTACAAATAGCTGTACATTACTTTTGTTGTATAACTCCCACTCATGTATAAAACTTTCCAATGGCAGCATGATATCATTGATTAAAAAGTCAGTATCAGTATATAATATCCAATCATAGTCACGTATACGTGCATTGACATGAGGCACTCTATGCCATGTGCCATATTGCAACCAATGCCAATTTGGATAACTATCATCAAATCCATAGGTTATGTTGAAGACGAAGTCATAGCCCCAGATATAGCTGTAGCATGCTTTATTTATAATGTGTTTCAAGTATTCATCTTTAAGACGAGGTGGTGGATTGATATTGCCATTTGGTACAAAGCTGGACATTATTGCAATCTTTGCTTTGGTATGATGACTTCCATCTCTTGTTTGTTGTGTTGGCATTCTTATTCTATTTGATCGCTGTTTTTGATAGTAGAGTAAACTTTCCAATTCTTGACGAAGATGGAGCACTTCATCTGTTACATTTGCAATATCTCCATTTCTATTGATATTAATATTATATAATCCAGAGAGTTGCCAACTTCTAGTCATGTATACATTGCAATATAATACTGTCGCTACTATTGCAAATAAAATCGCTAGATATAGCTTTGTTCCTACAGCTCGAGGTGAGTTGAGTAGTTGATCCATATTAAATGTAGTGAGGTATATAATATCCTTCTCTTCTTATATTATCTCCATATTATTGTATGTAGTTGTCTTTGTCATAAAAGCAAAGGTTCGAATCAAGTATTGATATTGATATTATGAGAGTTAGAAAAGATACCCAAACAACAAACTCAACATCGCCGCCGCCGCCGCCGGCAACAACTCACTACTCTACTCAATAACGACGATGTCTACTAGAAGTGTACGTTGTCCTTCTGACCTTCCTGCCTATCCCTGCTATTGATTTATCAGCAGTTAGTCTCGACGAGATAAAGTTCAGGGCGTAGTGGGGGATCAGAGGATACCGTTTTTATCTTGTAAAAAAAATGACATTTATTGGATAATGTCGATCTTATTGCTCGTTACTATGGCATTGCTTTCGGAATATCAACGGCGGGCAATCCGATGCGACCAAGGTAAAACATGCCGCCATCCCCTAAACATTGATGGCATAAACGTATGCTTAAAGATCTCCATTCATTCACTCTATGGCGGTAGCTAATCAAGATATAACTCTCCTCCCCTTTATCGAACATCCCCTCGTCATTTAATATCGCACTCCGATTGAGTATTGCAACAAAACATGTCGTCCACAAAAGCAAGGAGTCGAACAACAAGCACCGATACAAACGATACATTCGTCACAACAAACAACAATAATAATAGCACTAACAACACTTCTCTACCACGAACAACTAACCTAGCAAATGCAGTGGTCGAAAAATCAATAGTCGACTGTGGTGCCACACTCTTAGATTATTATGATCAATTATTAAATGAAGTTAGTATACATGATATACCTACCACTGCATCATCGTCTTCCGAGGAGAGGAAGACCAAAGTAGAGAGGAAGGAGAGGCGAGTACGATTTACAAACTGCAATTGTTTAGATGAGGATACCGCTATTGATGATACAACATTGACATATCCCTCACAAGAAGGAGATTCAACTACTATAATCCCCCCACCACCGCCTATCGAGTCATCCGTTGAAAGCATTAGTACCAAAGATGATATAGCTGCGGAAATGCCAACATTAACACAGGTGCTTGATGAAGAATTGGACAGAGCATGCTTTGATACACTTACGTACTTCTGTGGTGATCCATGCGGTCCATCTTCCAATTCTCCCTCCCAAAAGAAGAGTAAGCATCAAAATAAGCCATCATCTACGTCTACATCATCATACAATCCAAACGATATAACAGAGTTTTTAGGAAGAGGTAAAGATCCATCAACATATGGTGAGAATCCTGATAGTTTAATTAGTGGCAATAGTGGATCATGGTGGAGTAGTATTCGTTCATCGTTTGATACTAGAACTAAGGAAGATGATGATACGTTGAGTACTGATGGTGGTGGTACTATTCCCGTGGGTAAGGGGAAGAATGAAGAAGGAGGTGCATGTAATCCAGTATTGCCAGAGTATCTAGTTGGTGCAGTATGCTGTGGGGAAGAAGATACTAAACCAGTATCATCATCCAAACAAGAATCATTATCATTACCAATGAGATTAAAGAAAAGTGCAAGCTTCCAACCAGTACGTATCCATCTATTATATAGAGATAGATCATCAGCATCGAATACAAGCTGTGTTGAATTTAAAACATTGGAAGGAAATAAAAAGGGAGGAAAGCTTGGAAAGGGAGGGAATGGATTTGCAAATGTTGTATTGAAAAAGGCTACGAGTTTAACACGGAATATATCCTTTGGTAGTAGTAGACAGAGGAGCGGTATATCATTGGGAAGTCGACAGAAGAGTGGTATGCCTGTTAGCTTGAATGATGGTACTGCAGTTGATCAGAAGAAGAAGGGTCCGTCATCTCCGTCAAGGTCGGTACAATCAACAAGTACAAAGGAGTCTAATAGTACAACCGCTAGTAGTGATGACCATACACCTATTACAGTGAAAGCAGTAGATAGTTTAGGTCGGAAAGAAACTGCATGGAAGGAATATATAGATGCCACTACTGGTAAGGTATATTATTCCAATGGTATCAAGGTTTCTTGGAATCGACCACAGGGATATGTTATGGTTGCAAAGAGTAATCAAAAGAAGGAGAATGATAATGATATGGTTGGTAGGAGTCAGAGTAATACCACCGAGGGTGGTGTGCACAAGTCAACACTTAGGAGATTGTTCAATGTCAGTGGCGGGGGTGGAAAGAAGATGGATGCTAAAAAGTCTACTAGTGTTGCTGATAAGAAGAAGGCACCAGCTTATCGTCAACAGGATCGTCATAAGAAGAAGAAGAAAGTATGGAAGGAATATGTCGATGCATCGTCAGGTAAGCATTACTATTCGAATGGAGTTGAAACTACATGGGTGAAACCACAACAGTAGTAAACGTCGTAGGTCTGTAAATAGATTTTAAATATAGATCTTTACTTATATGCCAAATAGGAGAGGGGATGGAGAAGCTGCTTGTCCGAAATAGCGATCAATCCGAATCTTAGCTCACATTAGATAAGCTATCTCCTAGCGAAATAGCAGCATGAGCATCAGCCAATATCCTTCTCACCATAAACCATTATCCTTTGCAGTGCGGGCATCATCTCTATCCTTACTTTTCATTTCATTACTCGAGGCCTGGAATGCACGGAGTGTTTGTGTCAAATCCTCTTTTGATAGTGAATTGTGTTTACATGATAGTGAATTGTGTTTATATGCTTCCATCAAACCATCTAGTGCTACTTGATCACCTGCACTTGCAGCTACTTTCAAATGTTTCATACTATTTTGAGTATTCCCATTCATGGCATGAAATAGTGCAACCCACCTATGTGCTTGTACACATCTTTTCTTTGCAGATATTTCATAAAATGCTTGGCATTTTGACTCATCCTGTTCCACTACAGTACCACGCTCGTAATGTCGTGCAATGAGCGCATATGCCTCAGATTTACCAAGTTCAGCTGCACGGATGATCATTTCTAGTGCTTTTGTATCACTTTGAATGACACCTTCTCCTTGCTTATACCTATTACCCATCAAGATAAATGCATCTGGATTGTTCTTCTTCATTAGCTTTTTATATGCTTTGACATCATTGTTGGGATCTGGTTGACGACAAAAGGCACATTTCTGCTCATGTTGAGGTATACCATTCTTCGTTTCATTCATCCAATGTTTGTAAATGCAGCCATCACATATACTTTTTCCACAGCATGTCTTGAATGTGATTTTATTCTCTACAATAGGAAGTGGAAGCATACATATCGGGCATTCTTCTCTGTCAGTGATGGGTGCAAATAGATCAACATTTGCTGTCTCTGCTTGTGCAGTTGAAAGTAATTTATCAAGCCGTGTCTGAATTCCGGCCATCTTTCATATAGTTGAAGTTATGTTATTTATTATGCAGCCGCAAATAAAATGATAGGGTAATAGTTTGTTCAATTTTTTCAAAATATACAGTGTACAACTGAAGCCTACGATTGCCACTACTACATTTATATCACTAAAAAGAAGAATAACAGGCCAGTCAATGGTACTACTGGTAGTAATACTTACGATATCAACAACTCCTGAGAGTGCTATCACTCCCAATCTTCTCTCTTATATTCACTCTCATAAAAGGATACCGGATATAGTTTGTTGCTTTCTCTAGGCTTTTCATAGACTTAATTCGTTGCCTTCCTCGGCGATCAAAACTTGATACTTGTATGTAATAGGCACTTTTACTTATACTGTGCTGCTGACACTAGTGTACAACATCATTCATGATCCCTCAGAATGATAATCATCGGACTGATACTGATAACTATCGTCTTCATAAGATCCCTCGTCAAAACCACTATCATCACATTCTTCTACATAATCAGATTCTTCTACTTGATCATCATCATCCCATTGATCTTCCACACTAACAGCCTCTTCTACAGATGATTGTTCTTGTGCAAGACTTTCTACCTCTTCATCTTCGAGATGTTGTTGATACATTTCATCTTCCAACTCCTCTTGCTCAAGTCTGGCAGCTTCTTCATCTTCGAGATGTTGTTCATATGCCGCGTCATACAATTCTTCTTGCAAAAGCCTGGCCGACTCTTCATCTTCTAAATATTGATCCTGCTGCATATCAGCTTCGTATGCTTCAGCTTCTAACCTCTCAGCCTCCTCGGCATCATATTGTTCCTGTTGCATTTCTGCCTCATATGCTTCAGCTTCTAACCTCTCAGCCTCCTCGGCATCATATTGTTGTTGTTGCATTTCTGGAAGATGCGCGTTTCACGTTTACAAAGTTGGAGAGAGACGATAGAAACTTATGTTAGGGTATACGGCTTATGAATGCAATCAAATAAAGGCAAAGCAAGGTCAGTGAAGTAGTAAACTTGTCGTTACTTCATATTGAACATATGCACTCATATGACACAACAATACTAACGCGGACTTTCCTGCCTCGTATGCTTCAGCTTCTAACCTCTCAGTCTCCTCGGCATCATATTGTTCCTGTTGCATTTCTGCCTCATATGCTTCAGCTTCTAACCTCTCAGCCTCCTCGGCATCATATTGTTGTTGTTGCATTTCTGGAAGATGCGCGTTTCACGTTTACAAAGTTGGAGAGAGACGATAGAAATTTATGTTAGGGTATACGGCTTATGAATGCAATCAAATAAAGGCAAAGCAAGGTCAGTGAAGTAGTAAACTTGTCGTTACTTCATATTGAACATATGCACTCATATGACACAACATTACTAACGCGGACTTTCCTGCCTCGTATGCTTCAGCTTCTAACCTCTCAGTCTCCTCGGCATCATATTGATCCTGTTGCATTTCTGCCTCATATGCTTCAGCTTCTAACCTCTCAGCCTCCTCGGCTTCGATTTGCTGCTGTATGAAATCGTCATATTCTTGTTGCTGTTGGTTTAAATATTCTTCGTAATCATCATCAGAATCCCAATCTTCTTCATTAATTTCACTCTCATTATCATCATTAACAGATAATGCCCCAACTAATTCTAACAATTGATGATCTTCTTCTCCCAATAAAGGTACCTGCACACCAACATCGAAGTATACATAAAAGATAAGTATAGAATAGACATCATTTTCACACTATAACTACTACTTCGCAGCATTCACTTACCCTACAAATCGGACACTTCGCCGTCCTAGATCTAGCCTTTTGTATGATATCACACAGGCATTTAGTATGCAGTAAATGATGATTACATGGCAGCTTTTTTACTTTCCCCAACTTGTTCATTGCAGATAAACATATGCAACAAACATCCTTCTCCTTTGCAGATTTGTCAAGATCATCTTGTGTTGCATCGTTGAATCTCTCAGCAATCTGTATCATTTCATATTATTGTATGTAGATATTGTATCATAAATAAATAGTGCAATATATGGAAGAGGGTGTAAGTTCAGTAAAAAGTATCACATTTGCTGCAAAATGATGTGCACATGATATGTCATAATCTGAAATAATTTACTTACGGCCAATTGAGCATCTCCCATCTCCTCCGATACTACCGATGCACCAGCATCATCATTAACGACCCCTTCTTGCTCATTATCAATATTGTTAGACATATTATAAGGTATGTATGTCCCTCCTACTAAAGTTTTGAAGTGAAGATAGTAAGACGTGCATCAATCATCAATCATTGCAAAACAATTGAAGAGTTAACAATAATGAAACTTACCAAAAAATACAGACTTACAATCAACAATAATACAAATCAATACACTGACAATGGATAGCAGCAACTATTTCTCGAGGAATGATACGATAATAGCAAGTAAGCCAGCAATAGATAGATCCACACATCATCGCCTAGCCTCTACTCTCATAAAAGGATACCGGCCACTAAGTTTGGATTGACATGTACAATATGTATGTGCTGTTAGTTGCTCTGCTTTCCTTTCCATAGACTTAATATCGTTGTCTTCCTTGATTGGATTGAACAGATGAATAGGTTTATTATAAATTGTTTAGTGGTGTCTTTGCAGGTAGTATCAATATTCTACGTTTAGATCTATATCCATATCTTGCAAGTTGTTTGATTTTATTTTGGTTGGTGCACTAATCATGGGGAAATTGCAAGGTGTAAAACTTACCAAAGAGCTCCGCTCCATACTGGATATAGTGTTGGATCTACCACAGCAAGAAGAAGAAAAAGATTCGCAATCGAAAAGTGATGACGATTACTCCAGTCCATCCGCGGCGGTGGCATCATCTTCTACGTCACCTCGATCAATGTCTGCATCTTCACCAACTGTTTTGTTACAACAAGTTCAAGATGTAAAGCGTAGCTTACTGCAACCATCATA
>Ga0214481_100532_pt1 | contig 19111 bp, 17 predicted proteins | sample M1_20Mar14CPVII9_4_FD_165057 | JGI IMG/M metagenome (GOLD analysis project Ga0214481, IMG submission 165057) | Marine eukaryotic communities from Monterey Bay, California, United States - M1_20Mar14CPVII9sort6BwellG10 | ecosystem: Environmental > Aquatic > Marine > Unclassified | place: USA...
ATCCATATATGCTTATCAACTCGACGACGTCCATAAAAATGAGCAATTTGCAATTATTTAGAATTGCAAAGTCTGGCCGTCGTTCCCAAGCGCTTCAAGTCTCCGTTTGTTGCGGCCCGACTTCAGTGGCTACCGCAAGCTACACCACCTTAGTCGGACCTCCACTCACTACGAACTTTCCACAAGGCGAACTTAGTCTTAATCTACTGACACGTATCTTCACAGGGTGGCAGTTAAGGGGACTTTACTAGTAAGGCCACACCTTCACTTGCCTCCAATGGCCGACTGTCTGTATCAGCAGTCAGGCCATGTCCGCCATACGCCATAGGAGAAAAAGAATGGGTGGGAAAGAATGTGCCGAATGGTAGGTTCTTGGGTGGGAGAACTTGCCATATCAAATAGATATTGGCAAAGTAAAATGATCTCGTGTCTGTGTCTGTATGGAGAATCAATACAGGCCAACGAGAGATCAAAAGTTTATAAGGCATCTGAGATGCCTTGAGAGTACTCGCTGGAGGATGGTAATACATACAATCATCCAGCGAGGGTGTCAATGAAGGGGGAGGAATGTCGAAAACCCGTAGGAAAAAGGACATTCTACCTCTCCACTGACGTTGGATGGTTCTGGCAAAGACGGATCCCTGGCAACCAGCTGACTCAGATGGGTGCCAACGCTGTCTCCACGGCGGGATGTTACACACTCCACAGTGGGCCGTACTTTGCACTCATCTGAACTATTGCATAGCAAGGAAGCTATCTGCTTCACAACAGGAGATGGGCTGTTAACAGGAGGCGGCGAATCCGACACACTGCATAACAGACTTGATGGGTTAACAGGAGGCGGCGAATCCGACACACTGCATAACCGACTTGATGGGCCCTCAATGGCTGGCAAATTACAAGACAGACCATTCAAGGCAAGATTTCTGCCCTCAACAGACGGCAAATTACAAGACGCACTGTCCAAGGCAGTTGGTGAAGGTTGAAGCAAAGCAACGGATCCCTGACGACCAGCTTATTCAAGATGATAGTCAACGCTGTCTCCACTGCTGGGTGTTACACACGCCTCAGCGGGCCGTACTTTGCTTCGTCTTGATGTGTCCAAGGCATACGCCCTCAACAATCAAGGTTGGCACCCTCAACGTCGGGCAAATACAAGACCAACGTCCAAGGTAGATAATACTAATGTGTACCAATAACTGATGTAACTGATTCACGAAGTATGTAGATGTGTTCAAGGCATAAGCCCTCAACAAAAGATGTGTCCAAGGCATACTGCCCTCAACAACAAGGTTGGCACCCTCAACGTCAGGCAAATACAAGACCAACGTCCAAGGTAGATAATTCTAACGTGTACCAATAACTAATGTAACTGATTCACGAAGTATATGAGTGTCCAAGGCATACGCCCTCAACAAATGGTGCCTCCCTCAACAGCAGGATTTTACAAGACTACTGTCGAAGGAGATTTTGTTGTCGTTGTGAAGATAATCACTCCACTACAACGGTTGGCCCCTCAAAATCAGGCTAATGCAAGGCTGATGTCCAAGGTAGATAATACTAAGTGCACCAATAACTAATCTTAACTGATTCACGAAGTATATATAAATTGGTTGCCCCTGTTGGAATTTTGGTGATTATGTGTATTGTGGTACTAGGCACAGTGAGTTGATTGCAATACATGATCAATGATCCTCCCATCATCAGACTATTATAGGCCGTGTAAGAAGATATCACATTGATTGCTGTAGTGCTATTCAACGCAGAAGGGCTTGTGTAAGTACAACTAATACACATGATGTGATGTGATTTTTATGATGAGGTGGTAGCTGTCTACCACCTCGAAGGCGCAGGCGTCGTAAGATGCGATGTGTAACACACAGCGCTATGAAGTGCTGAGCCGCTGTTAAATGAACTATTCTATATCCTAGAAGGATCCATATATGCTTATCAACTCGACGACGTCCATAAAAATGAGCAATTTGCAATTATTTAGAATTGCAAAGTCTGGCCGTCGTTCCCAAGCGCTTCAAGTCTCCGTTTGTTGCGGCCCGACTTCAGTTGAGCGGTAGGTATCCTCATCAAACTCGCCCTGGCCCCGTGAGCTCTAATTCCCAGCGTGAGCTCCACAAACTCAAGAGGCGATCAATGGATTGATAGAGGGTCAAATAGAAGAAAGTATACCATGTCAGAAGATTTGTCTATCAGTGATGATGTAATGGAGAAAATGTGTGCGGCTACATTCCGTTTTCTATGTGATCATCTTCGACAACGGAGTGATGAAGTGCAAAACATTGATTTGATGTCCATCAGTGGGTTTTGCAGAAATTGTTTAGCCAAGGTATGTTTAATCTATTGTTCGGTTGAACCCTCATAATATCTCATATTCCATACTATATATTTACTACAACTAGTGGATGGTACTAGAAGCACGTAAATTATCAAAACAACTTGTTGAAGATGAAAGCTTTGCAGCTAACTTCATTGGTAATAATGATGATAAAGTATGTAAACAACAAACCATACATGATTTGAATTCTTTTGGATATGAGGAAGCTGCAAAAGAAGTATATGGTTCTACTATTTCAGAATGGAAGAAACGTCATCAGAAGAAAGCTACAGATGATCAAATGTGAGTAGGTACATTAGTATGTGTTTCATGAATATATCATGATAGGATATCATCTAATACATTGATTCAACAATACAATGCAAAGGCGTCTATATAAAGAAAGCACTAACATACATGCAACGCACGATTCAGAGTTATTAAAGAAGGTAGATGATGATAACATCAATACTACTACTACCAATAACTTGTCGAAAAAAGTCATGATTCGATTGCAAGCGGGAGCATTTAACAGTCTCTGTCATCATCATCTTCGTGTTAGAAGTGACACGGTTCAGAATCTGGAACTCATGACTATTAGTGGATTTTGTCGCAATTGTTTGGCCAAGGTATGTCATGTGTGCAGATTGTGAAATTATGTGCATTCTCGTGTACTCATGTCGATTTATCTCATATTGGACTACCACTCCTTCTAACAGTGGCTTGTTGTTGAAGCACGTGCAATCTCAGATAAGATCAGTGCAGATGCAGTAGCAGCATCATATTTCCCTGAACAACAAAAGCATATTATCAATTCTTTAGATTCATTTGGGTATGATGATGCGGCAAAGTATGTGTACGGGTGTACATATTCAGAGTGGAAGAAACGTCATCAAAAGAAGTCAACTGATGAACAAATGGAGAGGTATAATGCAAGCAAAAGTATACATGCAAAGCATGATAAAGAGTTGCTTGCTACACGCTCATCATCGACACTAAAGGAACCTACGACAACCTCTACTGAGCACATATCAAAACCACAAATTTGTGTAAGCAAACCACAAAGTTCTCTTCTTTCAGATGTATGCTGTCAAGATGTCGATGCCATTGATGCTATTACGACAGATAACACACAAACAGCAGTGATGAGTATAGCAAGACCACCTAAAGGCAGCACAGACTTAAAAATTGGAATATTAACCGTTAGTGACAGGGCGTCCAAAAACATGTATGAGACGGGTGATCTATCAGGGCCTGCGGTTGAGACAACAGTCACTGCTCAAATGAACAACACGAATTCGTCCTTTTCAGATCAACACATATCCATCAGTCATGTGGCAAAGTATATTGTTCCAGACGATCATGATGCAATTAAAGAAGTTTTGCTAAGCTGGTCGTCTTCAGAGCAATCAACAAATTCAAATATACCCAGAGGACAGTGTGATTTGATTTTTACAACAGGAGGAACAGGTTTTTCAAATCGAGATGTAACACCAGAGGCTACACTTGATATACTTGATCGGGAATGCCAAGGTCTAATGTCATGGGCAACTATAGTGCTTACAGCCAAACAACCTCTTGCTACACTATCTCGAGCTGCAGCGGGTACAATCGGCAACACACTCATTGTAAATTTGCCAGGCAATCCATTAGGCGCTGCTCAAGTTGTAGAAATCTTGTTCCCTTTGCTCTTGCATGCAATCAAAGATATACAAACTGGTAAAATGGATGTATTAGTATAAAAGATGTCCTAGTTTTAAAGTAGATCAGCATCATTTGGTACTTCAACATCTGGCAGTTTTTCCAGCTCTAGTAATCTCTGTTCAAAGTCTTCTACAATACCCTCTAGCAATATGACACGCTGCTTCAATCGATAGACAATAAATACTAGAATAATCATGAATAATATTGGTGTATTTTGAGTTGACAAATATGGTGCAGATTGTTGATATAGTGATTGTAGAGTGTCAACCCAATTGGTTGTTTTTGTAGCTGTGACAACTTCCACTTCTTCGGATGGTATTGTTTGATGAAACTTCTTTCTTAGAAAACGCACATATTGAGTGTATAACTCCATAGCTTCAGTCTTTGCCCTTCTAGTGATAACTGATTTCAACATGGTTGACTTAGTAAAATGTACATGAAATCTGATATTGAGGCTTACTCCTCCTTTATCAGAGCTCTCAATAAGCCATACATCTTCTACATAAAAGGTATCTTTAGGTACTGCTTTGATCCCAGATATCTTTGTTATATTTTTCAAACAAGAATAGTTGCTAGTAATGCGTTGATATGTTTGATGACGTGATACTTTAGCCACAGCTAGACCTGACTTGTGATCATAATTGAGCTGCCGTGATATAGACTGATCATTATTCTTTTGCCATTTGCCGATTGAAATGTTTGTATCTCCGATATCACATAAGAATGTGTTCATTGAATTTGTTGCATTATCGGCTAGAAACAGTTGAAAGAATGATTTGCATGGTAGTTTGAGATTAACTGCCGACTCCCAATCCTTTGTATTCTGCTTGATTTTCTTCCAAGTTGTGATATCATTGGCATCAGATTTATCTCCAACTTGAAGTGCACTGGAACTCCTTCTCTTATAATTTTTATCACTAACTTCTTTCTTTGGTTGTCTGCTAACAGATTTACTTGAAGTTGTGCTCTGTCTTTCATCCCTATCTGTCAAGCTGCTTCTTTGTGCTACAACACTTTCACTGGTATTACCTTGTATTGGTATCTCCACTGATTTGTCTTCGTCGTCAGTTTCATCATGTGAATTGTCTATTACTACTGAATCGTTTACTTCAGGAAATGTAGGAGAAGGAGAAACACCATCTTCGCCATCTGATGTCTCTATATTATTTGAGTGATATCTCAATATTTCTAAAACTTGTTGTCAATTATCAAATGATCTAAATATATACTCTCCATTCTCTATAGTCTTGATCATCAAACTAGTTGAACGTATCTTTGATATATAACGTGTACTTTCATAATTAATGCGTACTTTCTTCTCAAAACCAAATAAATTCGAGTAATAGAATATTGCATTTGTAGAGACATATAGTCTTCCTGCCTGACGTTGAAAAGAACATGAAACATCACTCACTACCTCTCCAACCTCACCACCGAATAGGGATTTTACAATCTCTGTAGTGTATTTTTGCTTTACACTAGGAGTTCGTACTGGAGTTGAGTGCTGATCTGTGGATGATGTGGATTGTCTATTTATTATTGGACTTGTATGTGCCCTGTTAATAAGATTGGGTGTTGTTGTTGTAGAGCTCATCTTTCACAATACACTTACTTGTATTGATTTCTCTGATAATTAGGTAAATACACACTATTGTATTTTTTTTCTATTGCAGTAAAAACTTTGCCAAGATGCGACTTGTTTTGAAGATGGTATATTACACGGTAATATATAGAATATAGAGAGCTTATCCAAATAGAGGACGGCAATACCTACCCATCCCCACGGCGTATTTCCGTTTTCTTATCCTGTAAGTAGGGATACCATCGAACTCGGGGGGTACATATCCTTCAAAAAAAATATTAGCATAGGCGATTTGGTATTGAAATAGTGTTGTGTGTATCAATGTTAATAAAGAAAAAGTATTTATTTAATGCTAGTTTGCATGTCTATTATCAATTAGCTTTGAAAGTATCTACCAACTTTGAGATCATAAAACCTTAGCATTTGGCTATCTAAATTTGCAATGCAGTGATAGATAGAAACATCATATATTAATAATGCCTCGACGTGGGTTCTTTCGTAGTAGTGGTACTACTGGTGGTGGCGGGGAGAAGAAGAGTAGCCGTAAGAAGCAGCAAAAGTTACAAAAGCAAATTGCAGCAACACAGAGACAGCAACAACAATATCAAATACAACAGCAGCAGCAAAGACATACTAGAACTTTGAGCATTAGTGGTTCGCAGGCATCTTCATCGACTGCTAATAATCAAAATGAGATAGAGCAGCCACCACTTGAACTTGATGGACCACCGCAGAGTCTGCCACCACCAAGTGCTTTACCAGCAGCATCTACATTAAATCAAAACTCGCAATCTTCTTCTTCTGAACCTAGTGCTGCTGCTCCAAAGTATGATCAGAATACCACTGACAAACTTAATGAACTGTTGTACTATCAACAACAACTTGAATATCAAAAGCAATTACTTCTGAATCAAGTTGTATCATCGTCAACATCACCTATACCAAATCAACATCCGACACAGGAAGTACAAAATCATCAACAACAAAGTGAACAACACTCACAACAATACCCACAGCAATATCCTCCTCAGCAATTATTTGAACAGCAACAACAACATCAACAGCAGCAGCAATACCCACTTACAGTAGATACTGCAATCGATGAGATATGGAGATGTCCAACTGATAATTTTCGTCTAGCTAATCGTGCCATTGAAAGATTGCGATTGGCAATTGTAGCAGAATGGGAAAGTAATCAAATCGCAGAGAATAATAAGAATAGTAATACATTCTCATATGATCCAAGTGATACCTTTCTCTCTCTACAGGGTGCAACTCTAAGATTTCATGCTCGGTTTCAAGAAATGAAAACTGATCGAGATGCAATACGAAAGCAAGTGGGAGGATTGGATACAAATGGGGCGGGTGAATCATCTGTGGCAGCTGATACGATGCATAGTGGTACAACTAATAGCCAATCATTAAATGGCGTTGAGTGGGAACTGCAAGAACAGGCTGCATATGAGGTATGGGAGGAGAGTCTTCGAGCATCAGCGGCGTTAACATCATGTTGTGTCGGATCGGCTTGGTAAGTACTTTGTGTTGGTTTATATACTGTACTTCAATCTTACACAACATTTTGATATGATATGACATTTTTCTAGGCGTAAACAGTTGAAGATGCGGCGACAATTGATAGATGAAACTGATACAAGATTGCTACATCAGCAAGTAAATTTTGCTGATAACATGAGTGTTGGGAGTAATAGTATTGGTGGGGGGAGTTCGATAATGTCAGCTTCCTTTGTGTCTACCCAATTAACAGCAGGATCGGAATCAATATTGACTAATCCTGTCTGGCAACCACCTACTGACATACTGCAAATGCTGGGCTTTATAATACCTGAAGTCTTACCAGCTTGTATGATACGATTTGCTTCTTCGTCGATTGAAAATTCCATACCGCCATTGCGTACCACGAATACAAAGATCTATTGGGAGGATTCTACAACAGATAATTGGCAATCGCTTGTAATTACAATGGTTCAAGATGAACAAAGATGGCTTCGACGTCGTAAACGACTTGGTGATACTCAAAGAGACTTGGCCTTTGGTCTGTTCTGTGAAGGAAATGAAAGTAGAAACAATGATTCTATGGTGGATGCTGAAGTAGACAAGAAGAGTGATAAGAAATGGAGTATGCCCGGAGGAAGTGTGCCAACTGCAATCATGATACACTCTTGGCTATCTACATCTTGTACTTGGCCTATTCCTAAGTTTGAAGGAAGAGGTGAAGAAATCCTTCCTTGTCATATGGAAGAGATATCCAATGAGGCGCAACTTGATCCAAGATCATCAGAAGCAAGTGAGGAGGATGGTGAACCTCCAACTGAAATTGTATTTCAAGTTAAAGTCGACTCGTCAGGATCCATACCTCCTCCAAGTGCAGTTGTTTCTGAACCTATTGTTGAACCAACATACCGAAAGTTCTCATTTTGGAATGACCTTGTTGACAATCAGATAGATTGGTGGTATACTCTACGTGTCTTGCGCGATATCACTGACTTAGTATCAGCTGGATGGCGACCACCAACATCAGGAGATATTGGGGTCGGTATTATCGAGATATTAATCTCTATTTCTGAGGGAGGTCTGGTACATCTTGATAGTGGATTACTTGAAGACCAGATAAGAAAAGAACGACTGGTTGCATGCTCTTGTTCATCTGAGAGCTTGGTTACGATGAAGACATTAGCTTCCAGAGATGCACTACCACAAGAATCATTACGACCGCTTGCATTATCTTTGTGTCAATTAATTTCTGCTGCCGAGTCTCCGTCTTCAGTCTCATCAAGTAGTGGATCCGAGGGAATTCAGGCGCATTCAGATGCAATGTTTGAGAATGAAATATTGACGCAAAGGACCTTTGTAGCTGCCAACTCAGCAGAGTTACTTTGGGTACTACTATCTAACGAGAACACCGCATGTCCAACAGTTGATGCACTACTTGATGCAATTGATATAATCAATGTTGAAATTAGTGATGATAACCGTGTGGAAGTGGAGACGGGTATTGCGATTGCTTGTGGAGCGATGAGAGCACTTTCGGCAGCAATGTTTGGAGACCCCCCTGCGGTTCGAGGTGTTCCGTTACTTCGCTTCTTCTGGGAGCCTGTAATTGACATATACGGCCGTGTTGCTTCATCCTACTTCAAAAGCAGTAACAAGATGTTTAACATCGCAGGGCACGATACATATGTGATCAATGTGGATGAGCTACCAGCGAGTACAGACAGCGATCCATTCCTCAACTTAGTACTAGAAATAGTACTATCCTTTCAAAGATTAGTTGACTCGGAGATGGATTTAAATTGCACTGAATGGGAATCATTTGTCAAGGCTGTCGATATTGGAATCTCCCCTTGGCTTATTCCAAGGGAGGATGAAACATTCTCACCTGTCGCCCAAGAGATTAGAAATGAGTCAATGGTAATCATATCACAGCTGACAAATTTCCTCGAAGTGTGTTCGTCGTCAAGTGGAGTACATCCTATTATTGATGATGGTGCAAGAAAGTATCTGCATCTGTGGTGTCTGAGGAAGGTTGCACCTCTCCTGATTGGAGAAGATGCAAGTGTTCTTGCCTTTGCTGTTATCAAATCATGGTGTGCGACAAGGAGTCTGCCCTTGAAGGAAGGAGACTGGTCTGCCAATACTGGCGAGCTGCTGAAGGAGGCTTTTGCTATACCCGAGTCACAATCAGAGGACTGCAGATATATAAATGGGTATCTCCATCACCCTCTTGTAAGGTTAGAAGCTCTCAAGTCCCTTGTTGACGATGATTCTGAAATTAGTGATTCTCTCAGAGGAGACAGAGATTCTGATAGTGTATCCAGTGCAACAAGCAGTATCTCTGCCATCACACCCGTGTCACTAAAGAGTGGCTACTTCCCCCCATTATTCTCTTTGTTTACCCTGACGATAAATTTACGCGAGTTGCACCTGATGCTAGTCAACAAAGTGATATTGCCTCGTTTAGAGGAGATACTGTCCAGTACAAAGCCATCATCTGCGGTTGAGACAGCTGAATGCCAGCCAAGTCAAAACAACACTTCAATCTCAACAATTGATGTGTATGATATAATTGAACAAGAATTTGTACTGAGGCGATATGCGGTAAGTATGCTCGGCATGCTCTATCGCTCTCAAAGTGGAGATACTGAAAAACGGCAACACTTTATTAAGATGTTGTACACGATAGCAATCTCAACACCTTATGGTATTCGAGAATGGGTTGATAAAAGAGAAAGAGATGTTGAAAGTTCACCCACTGCTGGATTCATCTCACCCTTGCATCTATTGAAAGGAGAATTAATGAGCTTGAGGTTTGAAAGTATTCGTCAGTTAGAAGCTTGCCTTGGCGCTTGCTTTACTTCTCTCCCCCACACACACGGAAATGTCCCACAGATATTGAATGCACTATGTGACATTGCACGGTTTTATTCGACTGAAACAGTGGAGATAGATCAAGGATTGACCAAGACGGATTGTCGATTACTGATCCTCGCCTCCATCTTACCATTAGCAAGGTTAGGCAGCTCTCGAACTGGTCATGTCATACGTACATCGAAGCAAGAGGTGACACAAAATATCCCTGATGATGTACTATCTGTTGTCTCTATTAATGACTGCTACAATATCAATCTGACGACAAATGATAGTCTACCAATTGTGCTTGAAGAAAGAGATCTAGATTCTGACAATGGAGACACCATTGCCTCGTTTTTATTTGTGAAGCAGCATACAAGTGGAAATGAAGCAAGCCATACATCACAGAGTAGTAAGCATGATAAAAGAAGAAGATCGACTCGACGACATGGTGATCACCTATTGGATGGCAAACAAGGAACATCTATTGACTTTGAGCCCATTACATCAATAACCAAGTCAGTACTTCTTACGTGTTTGACTGATTGCTCATCGCCATCTCAAGATGAACAAGGTCATGATACTATTTCATCTACTAGTATTGAACAGCTTGTATCTATTCTTTGTACCATTTGTTATAAGCTGCTGTCATCTCATTGGCAGGTGGGATTGTCTCCTCCAAGAATTGATGATCTACTTTGGCTTGACGCCATATCTTCAAAAGCAACTGATAATAAACACGACAATGAAGAAGAAGCTCAGAGTCAGATGGTAGCTGATTATAGTGGTGTTCTTGGTCATACAATTTTGTCGCTTGAAGATAACAATATCCAAATGGCTGCAAAAGTTTGTGATGTACTGGTTCAAATGAGCATGACTCATCAATGTGTTCAAACAAGTTGCTGTGGACTCATCTCCCTCCTGTCATCCTTGCGTTATAGCTTTGAGAATAAAAGTTTGAAGAAAGATAAAGGTTATAATTCAGCAATAAGTCAATCCTTGATCATATTTATTGAACATGTGTGCTCGGTTCTCAAAGAGGACGACAGCTCAAGTTCGGATTCTGTTTTAATACCTTTGATTGACAGTGAGTAACTGTATTGTTGTTTATGACAAGTGTTTACATAACCTCACATTTCCTGTCTCTATTTTTTCAGCAATGAGAGAAGCTGCACTCTGTTTCAAGACTTTCGTCGATTGCCCTGTATCATTACGCCGTAGAGCCTTTCTCATCTTATATACACCAACTCGTGGTCAGTGGGAGATACAAGTGGTTGCACTGCAGTGTGTTATAGCAATTATTAATTCAATGTCTACAGAAGAGGTTGCCTTCACAATGTCCTGCATCATACCTCCAAAAGAGGAGAATGTCAAAACATTGCCAAACCAGCAACGTATACAACCATTGATCATGGACTTGCTGCGGAAAAGACTCATATCTGATCGTTTGTTGAAACTAAGTAATAGCTCTGATATTGATTGTTATAAATCATCGCGAGTACATGAAAGGCTTGCTCGAGCATATATAGCAACTGAATCTTTTCCTGTTGATAAAGACAGTCTAGGAAATCCACAAGCAGCCGCTTGGAAAGCTGGACAAGCTATATTGACACTTCGTTTGGGATCAAAAGATTCAGTTTATCGTGGATATGTTGAAGTTGTGCTTTGTACGCCTTGTGCTAGAATCAAACGGCTTGTTAAGTGGAGGAAGGAATGTATTATTGATAACCCCACAAGTTTTCTACCTTTTTACAGTCAAATCAAGGCAGAGCCGAAATATGATGACACTGAAATGGAGGAGAACATTACACATCGTTCTGAGGAGAATGAAGGCATGGATGAGTCAAATTCAGCTCAGATTGGAGAGAGTGAAGAAAGTATATCAATCATGGATAAAGCAAGGGAGATTATTGAACGATTTGATAGTTTAGTTGGTGATGAAATGGAGCAGGATGATGATGATGATGATGACAACAATGAAGAAGCCATGCCTCCTGATATCTCTACGACTCTCCTGCAACGCCGAAGTCTGAAAGCAGATAAACGCAAATTTAAGCGTACTTTATCAGCCGGGGATTTGTCGTCGATCCCAACAGCAGCACAACCAAGAACAACATATGTAACAAACTCTGTATATTCTTGGTTGCAGAGTGCTACTTGTCAAGAAGACATCGATGAGGATCTTATCCTCGAGTTAGAAGCATTTGGATTCTCTCGCTCTGCGTTGGGAGTACCTGATGATATGACCTCTATCAAAACATATCCAGATCTATTCATTCATCAAAAGTTAAAGCCATACAAGATTACTCCTAATTGCACACGTGCCATGTCAATGTTGGAACGAGTGGTCCCATTTCAAACGCATCGAATAGCACTGTTTTATGGAGGACCGCACAGTACAAAGAAGAAAAGCTCTCGATCTAAATCGTCTGGATCTTTGAATACCAATGGTGATGCAGACAAATTCCTATCGGCAACTCAGGCTTCTCCAGACTTTTGGCAGTTTGCGAAGTCATGCGGCGATCTTGTTCATGTGAAGCATCTTAAGTACTTTAGTGGTGGCTTGGACACAGAGGGGGGCGATGGAGAATATACGTTTGTCTCATTAGGTTGTCACGGAGGGAGTTATGAGCTTAATGACCCAATCCTCATTGATAGCATGTGTGTATTCCATACTGTGGCTCTAATGCCAGATCGTTTGACAAATAGAAAGAGGCATGTTGGTAATGATGTTGTACATATTGTCTATGGATTGGAAACTGATACATTGGATATCGATCATGACCGACTCGCTATATCTACACAGTTTGGTTTCATTACAATCTATGTCATCCCCCTCGCTCATGTGCCATTGTTTAAGGTGTCAGTACATCTGGAAAGTCCGTGTTAGTACTTATTTTGCCTTTATTTGATTGTATTTGCAAAATAATATACTAACAGAAGTTATAATCTCCTCTCTTCATAAACCATATGACGCGCAACGTCCAGAGGGCTGGCTTGGAAGACAGTGTCTGCTCAGCATTAGATCATCTCGTTGGGAGCTGGCTTATTTCTAGAAAGGTGGGAGGGCATTTCGTGGTCAATTTGGCTAAGCAAGCTGATGTTATTTGCCAGTCAATGATAGAGGACAAACTAGGACTCGTATTGAACACAGAGGAAAGAGCCGGTAGATTACAAGACACGGCAAGACATCTGATGGAAGAAAAGGCGGATGATAATGGAAAGGAGAGGCTTGTATGATATGTTTTCATTTGTACAGTGTATTGTATAGATTGAGAAGACAATCTATCTACTCTTAAGCATAGATTTCTATTCATGTTCAGCTGCTTATTTATCTTTACATTTAGCACTGCGATCAAAATTCCCCATTACTAACCAAAATAAATTATCTAGCAATTTATAGTTGGAAAACTCCAGCTCCTCCCTTGACCGCATAAAAGGTATCAGCGAATACAAGTGACAACACAGCCATGAGCTTCATGACAATGTTAAGAGCAGGTCCACTGGTATCCTTGAAAGGATCACCAACAGTATCTCCAACAACGGCAGCCTTGTGAACATCAGATCCCTTTCCTTTCAAATCGGAATCAGGAGAAGCCCTTTCAATGTACTTCTTGGCATTATCCCAAGCTCCTCCGGAGTTACTCATTGATACAGCAAGTTGAACAGATGCGATGAGAGAACCCACCAAAAGACCAGATACAGCATACACGCCAAAGAAGATTCCTGTCAAAAGAGGAGTGAAGATTACCAACATTCCTGGAGGAATCATTTCCTTCAATGAAGCATTGGTAGAGATGGCAATACATGCATCATAATCAGGACGTTCAGTTGGGTTGGCATCAAGCAAGTGTGGCTTCTCGTCAAATTGACGCTGTACTTCCATAACCATCTCCATAGCGGCTACCCCCACAGACTTCATAGTCATAGCAGCAAATGCAAATGGAATCATTCCTCCAATAATCAAAAAGGCAAACGTTAGAGGCTCTAGCATATTGACTCCATCTTGGAAGAGTTCATCGCCCGAACTGTGCCTAATTCGAGTAACGAAAGCCCCAAACAAAGCAAGTGATACCAATGCAGCAGATCCAATAGCGAATCCTTTCCCAATTGCTGCCGTAGTGTTACCAGCGGCATCAAGAGCATCGGTCTTCTCGCGTACATAAGGTTCTAACTCGGCCATCTCGGCAATTCCACCTGCATTATCACAGACTGGTCCGTAAACGTCAATGGAAAGTCCAGTGGCGAGGTTTGATAAGAAACCAATTGCCGCAAGTGATACTCCATACATGTCAGCAATTGCGAAACTTCCGTATACGACAATAGCCAAGACAAGTACAGGGATAATGGCTGACTTGTATCCAAGAGCAATACCATAAATCATGTTTGTAGCAGCTCCAGTCTTACAACTGTCGGCTAGTTCACGTACAGGCTTGTATGAATGTGAAGTGTAGTACTCGGTAATAAGTCCAATGATAAGACCTCCAACAGCTCCCATGATAACACAAACAGTTGCATTCCAAGGATGCAAAGTGATGACATCCAAACCGACAGTAGCACGGAGCTCAAATTCATCAGGGAGGAATGTTTCAGCAGCAAGCCAGACTGCGGGGATCATAAGAATGGTTGTAGAAATCAGTTGTAGCTTAAGAGCGTTTTCGACATCCTTCTCGGCCTTGACAGGTTTAAGGTCGGTAGCGATAAAGGAGCACAGTAAGCAAACGAAGATACCAACTGCTGATACAGCGACAGGGAAGACCATGGCGTCCCACCCTCCACTCATGCCAATACTAGATCCAAGGACTAGGGCTGCACATGTCGCCTCGGCAAATGAACCAAACAAATCGGATCCCATACCGGCAACATCACCTACATTGTCTCCAACATTGTCGGCAATTGTGGCTGGATTGCGCGGATCGTCTTCTGGAATACCGTGTACGACCTTACCAACTAAATCGGCACCAACATCGGCAGCCTTGGTGTAAATACCTCCACCAACACGTCCAAACATGGCAATAGATGATCCACCCAATCCATATCCAGTTAAACATTCAGTTAAGTAAATCCAATCCTCGGGTGCGGGGTAGTGGATCCTAAATGCCAAAAGGGATAGATATAACATGAAGATTCCAAGACCACAAAGGGAGAATCCGGTAACAGCTCCAGCGCGGAAGGCTGTGTTGAAACATAAAGTCCATCCTGATTTTTGGGCACTAACAGTTGTTCTAACATTGGAGTAGACGGCAACCTTCATACCGAGGTAACCAGAGACTATAAATTTGAGATAAGAACAAATGGTTAGTAACATGAAAACAAATACAGTCTAACTAAATAAATACATGATATACTTACGGATGGAAGTACAAGCTCCCAAGATGAAGGACAGGGCAGTGAATGTACCACGTGCAAAGTCCCAACCTGTACCCCAACTCACTAATAGCTGTTGTCATGTTGAAAATAATGTTAATAATTAGATTGGATGAGTATAAACTTACACAAACAACAAACAAAGATCACAACACATCAATCCAAACTTACGAAAATAATTACACCAAAACTAGCAATGAAGTATGCACAAATTGTGTATTCCGCTCGTAGGAAAGATTCAGCTCCTTCATAAATGGCGGTATAAATTTCAGTAAGTCGACGTGTTGTAGCTTCATCATTCGAACCTGAGACAAGACCGGTAGAGTCGGATATACCCTCGGAACGTACTGGAATACGTGATACCAATAAAAACTGGACTAATGCCCATAGCATGGCCAATATGGCCGCTGATAGAATAATGGCAGTAGCCGATGTCTGGCGTAATTTAATGGGAGAAGGATAGAGAGGTGCAGCAGTTAGATTGTTGTTCATAAATTGCAATATTTCCCAATGGTTGTAACGTCATCTATAAAAAAAATAAGCCACCAGTACCAACATACAATCAACATATCAGCAGAATTGGATGATTGGTTGATTGCAGGATTGTTGTTGTATTGCCCAACAAATACAAAGAAGGTGCATAAACAAAACCACGAAATTAGAAGTCGACGCCGCCACCGCTCAGAGACCTAACAGGATATTTGGGATAATCATCATCATCATGCCCTACCACCACTATATCCTCACCATGATACGCCGTCAATATATCAAAGATATGCTACACATGCGGCTGAAAATAAATATTGAGTTGACAGCACTTCCGTGACGATTTTTTGGAATTCGGGAATCAGGAGTCACAACGTTTTTGGTATCCTTTCCCGCCCAACCAGCTAGTCACTCCTCTCTACTTCTACATCCTCTCTTTCCTTCTATATGAACACATAAGCACACATAACAGAGACTATTCAAACATAGGAAGCTCATGTAACAGTAGCAAGACTTTGGCCAGAAGAAGAGCATTGTTTACTTCAAAAGGTGAATCTGAGTATCTTTTGTTTTCAAATGGGTATCCTTTGAGCTTTTGCTCAAATGCATTGTTCTTTGCTCTCTAAAAGGCTCCTTTTTGTACCATTCTCTTTTGTATGCATTTGGAAGCAAATGATTGTTGTGTTCGAGTATATGCAGGTTGATGAACCTATGATTCTTTGTTCGAATAAATGTATGCATGTGCAATGCTTTCATTTCTCAGAAGTGGAAGAGTAACTAACAAAGTCTTCTGGCCGAGCTTTGCAGAAATTGCGTTTTATTTCATTCTCCGACACAGATATATATATGACACATATCATATATAACGCATAAAATAATATGCTTATGCATATATTGTACTTACCAATCTTATATCATCGAACGGTACTGTAATAATTGTAACTACTATTGCCAATATTATAACAGTAGTAATGATACATAATTTTTTACCTCCAAACTTACTGAATCGAGATGTTCTTGATCTCAGCCATCCTAATTTTTGTTCTGCTCTTTGGTCGTCTTCCTCTCCCGATTGAGGATTGTTCTTAGAGAACGACGATCTAGACCTCAACCCTACTCCAGAGTCTACTGTGCTCATATCTGTACTCATAAATAGTTCCTACGTCGGTCTTCTTTGTGTATATCTAGTTTTTATTATCTCAATCAATCACGAATAGTGGGCAAGGATTGTTCTTTTGTCTCTCGAAGAAGAAAATAATTATGTGTTATTGTATTGTACTTTCTTCTCTCTATCGCCGCTTCAATCTCAATATCTAACAAATACTATCGATCTAATTGCAAATATTCTTTTTAGCAATATGTATAATATGGATCTAATCCAGGTATTCTTTGTTTGTTCATGATATACCTACATAGCCGTCAAGTTGTATTGTCCTACCTAACCTCAAAAAAAATGAGAGAGTTTTGCCGAAGGTATCCTTTTTTTCCTCAATGTGTAGATCATGCATGCTGAGTTGATTGAGATAAAATTGCCCTTCAATACAATACAACATAAGAAATTAGGTTCAGATCAACGCACCTAGACAAGTTCAACCGACAATAGGAGTCTTCATACGCCTAAAGATATCCTTCGGTATCCTTCCATGGCTATGTTTGTCTGGCAGAGTTTTATGACAACCACTCTTATCTAATCATTATTACTACACAGCTATTTTGCTTCCAAGTTCACATTACACATCAATCTTACCATCATCCAGGCTCTTAATTGAGCTTGCAAGATCCTCGGCCTGTTGCATAGAAAGTTCTGTAAGTGTAAATTCCACATCATGTTGTACTTGAGCTTCACTCGTAACAATACCGGCGGTGGTTGCAGTATTGATCACCCTCATATGATGAGGAACTTCGAAGAGCATCTGGGCTAGTTGTCGTTCGACTGGAACACTTCCTCTACTATATGCTGACATTAACAACAAATCACCTTCGGTATGTACAGATGCACAGTAAGCCTTACCCAGTGCAACACAACAATTGCTGGCTAACTTGGCATGATAAAAGGCATTCCCACCCTTTTTATACGACTTGAATGGTTCCTCCTTTTCATTTTCCATGACAATGGGTGTTTCGTTCCTTAGGAAACTTGAATAGTTGCGAAAGTAATTGCTAAGAATATACATGAGACTGTCCAGTATTCCCTCTTCCAACAACCAACGTGAGATTTCCTTATCCTTGGCAAGTATTAATATCTCTTGCATAGCCTCATTCTTATCATCTCGCGTTGTATATGCACTGGCCATCACATCTAACCAAGCTCTAGGTTGGAGTGAAGGTCGGAGTGAGTGTATTTGACTAAGTGGTACCACGCGACCTAAATGTTGATATAGATGAAAAACATGAGATGTGCACGAGATCGAGTACATTTATAATATGGTAGCGTTGCATGTCAACTGACCTTTTCGCCCGCAAGCAACTCTCCGACCAACAGCATCTTCGTTCTCGTTCGCTTGTCCCCCAACGCCATCGAGTCCTCGACCTTTGGTATCTCCAAGTCCACCGCCGCCACCACCGACTAAATTCATTGACTGTGATACAGGACTCTGCTGCTGCTCATCACCAAATACATCCCCAACTAAACGATTCATACCCCTCTCAACACCATTCACTGCATTAGCAATTGGTGAACTCCCCTGTGATCGTATATCCAAATCAGTTCCAGTTAATGACTGTCCGCCATCATCGCCACCGTGCTGTTGATACCTATTCGACTTCTCTCGATCTTCACCGTCGCCATTCGTACTACCACCATAACATCCACATGTGTCCATAATCTCTTCAGGCACGACCTTCCCAACAACGGTAGCCACCTCCGATGGATCAGTACCACTATACTTGGCACAACCCGTTGCCATTGATTCATTTAAATTACATGCAATATGTTTGGCCTTCTCGAATGATGTTGCCGCGTGATTCTTAACATTCGTACGTTGTTGTTCGGGAATTTGCAATACGCCCATGCCGATACCAACCGACGCAGCGCCGACGAGTAATCCAACAGGTCCCAGGACGAATGCTCCTAATGTAGCCGCGGCACCAACGCCAAGGGCGGTCTTCATATTTTGTCCACTTAATAATACACCATCAGTGTCCCCCTCTCCTTCTCCTCCTTCATTACTATTTGCCAATCCCATTGCATTTTCCATTAACATCTTTTCATCCATGTCATATTTACTTGATTCAATTGACCCACCACAAAGTACTACTACTACTAAGCAGAGTAG
>Ga0214481_100534_pt1 | contig 19091 bp, 10 predicted proteins | sample M1_20Mar14CPVII9_4_FD_165057 | JGI IMG/M metagenome (GOLD analysis project Ga0214481, IMG submission 165057) | Marine eukaryotic communities from Monterey Bay, California, United States - M1_20Mar14CPVII9sort6BwellG10 | ecosystem: Environmental > Aquatic > Marine > Unclassified | place: USA...
GGGTTGTCTCAGGGCAGCAATAACAATAACAAAAGATGGGAAAAGGATCTAATGTGCAGAAGGCCCAGCAGGCTCGTGAGAGGAATCAGAAAAAGCTCGGTAAAACAGATGAGGAGCGACGGTGAGTCTTCATTTTTTTGCTTTGCAACAATTGATCAGGTATCTACGGACATAACAGGGGTAAATTTGAAGTGGAGAAGTCCATAATGCATGGCTGTTGACATCGGCTGAGATGACGACTAACTATGTTATGATTATATGGTTAGTTGAGATGACGGCTGAGATGACGGCTGGCTAGATTAGGACTATTTGGTGTTGGAAAAGCATTTGGTATACTATTTGCAAAAAAAATAACAAACATCTCACACTCTTTTCTGTATCGTAATATATGACGAATTAAACAGAGCTGCATCAGCAAAAGCAGCTAAAGATTCAACTGCTTTTATGTGCAAAATATGCCGTCAAACTTTTATGGTATGCGTTTCATTATGTAAATATTTTTTCGATTAATTGCAAAAAATATACTAACTTCGTATCTTATGCATCTACAATGTACATAGGTGAATGCTAAAACGTCATTATTATATCTACATGTAACAGCAAAGCATGATGACAAAGCAGCTACTCCAACTGATTGTTTTGATGCATTAGGTGAGCAGAAATTAATTATTGAAATACCAATACCTTACATGTTCATGTAAATGCAATTAGACCATATATTAAATGGTATTATGATGCATACATGTTGTGTTTTGCACTTTTACTAACAGTAATTTCTTACACCCTTTCCATAGCTGGATTTGACCCTAATGATCCTGATGGTAAAAACAAAACATGTACAAAGGCAGCTCCTGTGAAGAAGAAAGCTACAAAGAAGGCAGGGGGTGATGATTTACTGGATTTGCTAGATGCTGGCTTGAATATAAGTAAAAAGAAGGGTGGCAAGAAGAAATAAGACAAAACTTATACAAATTATTCATTGGGATGTCGGCAGTAAAGGCAAATCTCCAGTATTAATCTTTTGCAGACAAAGCTACTGAAGTATGCAAAGATGCATCCATTGCTTCTGAAATTATCCTTTTGACTAAATCATCAACAGTTGGAATATCATTTATAAGACCTTGACTTTGCCCTATAAATTGAACTCCTTCTTCATAATTACCTTCAACAGTTGCTTTCATTATTTGTTCAGTAGCCGCACCGAACTGGGCAATAATGTACATCTTTTCCCATTGTGTTATCAGTCCTGGTAACACTTTGTATAACGGTATATTCATCTTCATTGCGGCGTTGAATGCACGATACACTACCAGTGGTAATGGAGCAGGACATTTCATTGCCGAGGATGATGAAGCACTCTTTAATACACGTGCGGGTATTCCATCAAAGTTCTTACCATATAATGTATCACTTTCGGTATTGTCTGGATTAGAGATGATATCTTTCATTTGTTGTGCAAGAGGTGATTCCTTTGTTGTGGCAAATCGCGACCCCATGGCACACGCATCAGCACCTAGACTAAGAGCAGCAGCTAGTCCTCTTCCGTCTCCGAAGCCTCCAGCAGCCACAAGGGGTATATCTGGAAATCTCTTCGATATTGAAGGTATTAATACCATTGATGTAACATCACCACCGTGTGCAGCGGCCTCATGACCAGTAAGCATTAATGCATCCGCTCCACTTTCAATAGCACTCTCGGCATGTATATGATTGGTTACAGTAGCTAAAACTTTACCACCATATTGATGAACTTCTTTTGCAATCCAATCACCCTTTCCTAAACTAATATTGATAATTGGCACCTGCTCTTCGATTGCAACCCTAGCGTTTTCTGATGCACCTGGCATTAATAAGGTTGCTCCAATCCCGAAGGGTTTGTCAGTTTTGGAACGTATCTTTTGTATGGCACTGCGTGTTTCATCAGCATTTAATGGCCCTGTTGCTAATATCCCAACCCCACCTATAATATAAGACAGGACAGAGATGTTATACTCAAGATGCTGCGATTGCATATTACCATCAGATGATTTACTCAAGATTCTGTCGATTGCATAATATTACCATTATCCCATATGTCCCATATTTACAAGATGGGAACATCGTCGTCCCGATATAAGGATACAGAAGCATTATATGTACATATTACAACTAAACTCACCTGCATTGGAAACAGCCGCGACTAGCGTTGGTTCCGAGCTGTGAGTATAACATTAAGCAAATGATTTATGGTGGGGTTATCATTCTGAATTAACATCAAAAAAAATTATGAAACAAAAAAATATGCATGCAATGATTCAACTCACATCCAACTCATGCCAGGGCAAATAATGGGATATTTGCAATTAAAAAGTGATGTAATGCGCGTTCGAACGGCAGCGGCGGACATGATTTACTACCTCTTGCAATATGCAGCAGATTGCCGCATTAAGTAAGAGCACCGTATAAACGGTATCTTTAAGACATAAAGTACACATATGTCGATAAGTGAGTCCCATCTGGGTCCCGTAAAATGGCTTAACTTATACATTAAATATAGCTTCCGGAAAATAAAAACTAAAAAAAGTGGCCGGCCATAACCATTATTGTCTAAGACATGAATGGTTCTAACCGGCCACTTTTTCTATTTTTTCATTTTTGCGACCTATATTTAATGTATAAGTTGGCATTTTTCACTTCCCCAATTTTTGAGAGGATACCGGAGGCCTTATAGACAGATGTGTACGTAAAAGTGTCTCCGCTCCGATCCTCACAATAACTCAACAACACATGAACATATTATGTATCTGTCTCGAGACACTATTAGGGTAATAATGGCTAATGGCGCTTCTCATATAAGATTACTTTTCTTGGCATACAAGTAGTAGTCTACTAATCACACAAACTTAGAATTGTATTGTAGTCTGTTCTTTGTATAAGTTTGCCATACAACCCCCGGTTTGATTTGGTATATTATTTGAGCACATCATAGGTATTATAGTTGAATAGTATACTATACAATAATTTAGATACAATAGACAACAACATAATAGAACATAATGGATGAAACACAAGAGAATAATAATAACTCTATTCATACAAGTGATACCAATGATGAGGAATACAATTCCTTCAAGGAGTTTCTAAGCACGCCACCTGGATCACCTGCCACATCAAGACAAAACACCAAGGATGAAGTTGATGATGGTAAAGTTGAAGATAATAATGATAAAAAAGATGAAGAGGATGTTGTGGTGGCGGCGGCACCAGTAGCAGTTACTACACATACAACTCGAAGCTCATCATCAGATGAATTGTTAGAAAAGGGTTTACCAGTTGCAACAAATACAGTAATGCAACAAGATGACGACGTAGATGATGTTGAAGATTACATTAATAATGAACAATACAAACAAAACAAATGTCATAGAATTATGCACTTTACTTCTACGATACTATTCGTTATTGGCAGTGTGTTATACCTGATAATGTCAGTGAAAGATTATAAGTGGGCTAATAAATTGAATGAATTGCCAATGTATCTACGTTTAGCAGATGATGATGTTACATGGATTTACTACAGATTGGAAGAGCAATATAATGCGTCGTTATTGCTAGATGGTGAAGGTGGTAGTGGTGGAGTGAGACGGATGAAGACCAGGGAATTGTGGAGGATGAGAGAAGAGGAGGCAGAAGCCGAAGAAGAGGCTCAAGGAAAGTTATTGGAGCCTGGTCAAGTAAGTGCAGCAGATGCATCAGATGCTGCCGACTCTTCTCTATATAATCGTCGAAAATTGCAAACACCTGAAGAATTATATTATGATGAAGATTGGAATGATTTATCACCTGAGATCCAAGAAGCATACGAAATCCTAGGTTTTACCGAAGGTGAGTGTTACAACTTGTGTGTACAATTCTAGTTTCTGATAATATGCATGCTGTTGCCCATCCCCTTTTATATATTTTGTATCTGCATATCATCATCATCATCATCATCATCACAGAGCGATGGAATGAGGCATTAATCGATGAAGTATGGTCAGAGGATGCTGATTGGATAGAACTTACTCCAGAACAACTAGAGGCTGCCTTGCTCATTGGATATACAGAGGCCATTTGGTGTGAGGATGGATGTGATGAGTTAGTTGGTGAAACTCTGACACAGAATAATGACGATCCAGCAACAACAACCGCTACTCCTTCAAAGGCACCAACAGTCAAGCCCATTACAAGCTCTCCAACTCTAAGACCTGTACAGACTACTTTATCTCCCCTCCCTCCTCCCAAACCGACCACTGCAAGTCCAATACAACCAGTATCTGATCCAATATATTGGGATGACTTAACATCAGGTACGCAAGATATATATACTGCATTGGGTTATAATGAAGAGATATGGGATAGTGGAGGTAGTGCTGAGGTTGATAGCAAGTCCTGGAGTGAATTGGATATTAAACAAAGGTTTGCATTAAACGCTCTCGGATGGACAAAAGACACATGGGATGCTACTGAAGAACGTTTCCCGACCAAGCCTTTGTCGTCAATTGACAAGTCTGAGGTAAGATTTGTATCAACAATTGTATTCTTTCCTTGTAACGCTTTGTATTCACACTGTCTCTTACTCCTCTTGCCCTATAGTCAACTCCTAGCCCCGTCCGAGTTACTTCGTCGCCAACAACAAGCAGTCCTTCCACAACAAGTCCATCATCTTCACCGACTATCGCTTTGCCTATTCCTGATGCTTCAGTTCCTACCCCCTCTGTTGAGGTGTTGGCTCCAGTGGATTCTTCTCAGCCAGATTCCTCTCCTCCTGCGATTGATGATACGACCACAGATGTTGTTGAGCCGTGCCCTTGTGTGGCACTGTATGAGGATGAATGGTGGAAAGACTTGCCACCCGATATTCAAGGAGCTTATGGTGTTCTGGGATACAATGAGACAATGTGGGTGAGTATTTATGACGAGTACCTTTGTGTTATAACCATCACTTCCCTTTGAGCTGACTCCAATTCATTTCCATTGGTATAGAATCAAGCTATCCCGTCCTCATCTGATGAACTTAATTGGGATGATCTCTCGTCAGAAATGCAAGATGCGGCCTCATTGCTAGGTTATACGAAGGAGATTTGGGATGCTGATGAGGGTACTCAAGAAGTGCCTCCATCAGAAACAAGTCCAAGTTCAAGTCTTTCAAACTCGAACTCAACCTCCACTGTTTCTGAAGGTACCGAAACCACTGTTTCTGAAGGAACTGAATTAATCGAAGAGGACACTGCCGAGATTGGTATTTATGATAACTATGGATGGGATGAACTGCCACTTGAGATACAGGAAGCTGCAACTACATTGGGATATTCTCAAAACATGTGGGACCTGGGGGTTGGCGTGGCTTTCTCAGAAGCTCTATTTTGGGATGAACTAAGTCCAGAGGAACAAGCCGCAGCTGCTCTTTTAGGGTATTCCAAACAATCTTGGGATAACGCTGATGCTGAAGAAGAAGAAGGGACACTAGCATCATATGTTAGTTATGACGATGACTATGTAATCCAGGGAACAGCCAAGAATGCAAACTTGTGGATATCAGAGTAAGTTCAAAAGTATGTTTCTCTATTTCTGGAACATTGATCAACTGGCATTGACTTCATCTATTATCTCTCTTGTACATCAGGTATCAGATATACTATTTCTTTGCCGCTCTGTGCTTCGTATTTGTAGGATTACTAGATCTCATTCGAGAGAGACATATCTTTCATGTACTGATGATTCTGGCCGGTAGCTTCGGTCTCGTATCATCAATCTATATCGAAGCAAATATTGAATTGAGCAACGTATTTAATTGTGTTTCTGTGCACCTCTTCTTGTTTGAAGCCTTGTACATCTTTGGTGACCACAAACGAAGTGCTGTTTCGTTCAAGACTGCCTCATGGATTAAGAGGACGCTAATGCTTGGAGACCTGGAATTTGTTGTCGGGGCTTTGTTGGATGTAATACTATCATATATGTATCTGTTTGATGATACTTCGGATTGGGATATATCATTGACGATAGTTGCAATCTTTGCAGCCGTATGCTGGCTTCACTGTTCGATGATTTATATTGCAGCGTATTTCTATGCACCTGAAGCAGTCCTTTAAGGAAGATAACATGTTTGCAGCTACAATGTAATACCATTGTGAATACTTATGTTCTCCAATCCTATCAAAGATTAGTCTCCCGTTATCTTCTCAATCGATCAATAAATAAATATCTGATGAGCCAATCATTGGGAGTCCTGATGACTAAATGGGACATATTGTTTTATTAGAGGAGTTAGGACGTTGACGGTGTGTACATATTGATTGAATAGGTGATGTTCATGCCTGATAGAGAGCAGAGAGGAGTGCCTGTAGCATCTACCAACTTAATATTGTTGTAACCGTACACATACCAACATATCGATCATCATTATTTTCAATTGTAATAGAACACTATCATCCTAAATACCTATATCACAAACAAAAGATGTGCACTGATACTGGTAATAACGATGAACTCAATATGAATATAGATTTTGATGAAGGTACTACTTTTGATAGTAGTGACGAGATGATTGATGATGAAGATGAAGAAGACAGCTCATCAATAAGTAACTCATCTACTTCATCTATTGAAGATGATATTATGGATGATTATGAAAGTGAAGGTGAAGCTGATGCAGCGTATGAGGCCTATGATGAACTTATAGGACACGAAGATGAATTATTTAGATCAATGAACAACACTCTAAACGATGATAATGATGATACTCATGATATTGAAAGACAAGTATCAATTCGTCGTCAAGTCATAGTGTTAGTTTTATCAATACTTCTAACTATATTGTTGAGTAATTTTGCATATGCTGGGTATCAACTGTTGCAATTATCTAAAGACACTAATGATAAATCAATTGTTGATAAGAATAATAATGATAATGATGCAACGAGTACGACACGGTATCAACAATTCTATCCAGCAAATGTTCAGGAAAAGGTATACACACATAATACACAAGATATTGATGATTATCAACTACCCAAACATCCAGAAAGGATATACAAACATGCATCACTATCATCCAAAAACTATAGAGCTGGTGGTATATTGTCTGATGAAATGTTACAAAGATATGAGGAGGATGGTGTATTAGTTATACGGAATTTGATTTCTCCCAAATTATTAGATAGATTAGATACGGCAAGTCAAATGTTAATAAATGATAGTAAAGAAGAGAGCAGGACAAAGAAACGCAAACAATTTCACATGGTGAAGAATGGTGCTATATTTTTAGGTATACCTTCATCTACAAATAAGAATGATGATAATAAGGTATGTGGAAGTGAAGATGCATCATGTGAGGCTAATATGGAAGCAGATAAGTCTACCGAGGACGACAACATTATACTATCATCATTTCGAGATCTAGCAATGTATAGCAAGATCCCCCGAGTGGCTGCTTCGTTACTAAGACTAGATGAGTTACGCGTTGGAGGTGAAGATAATCTTAAACACAAGAAGAGAAGAAGACGACACGAAGAAGAAGATGTAACTACTGTCGATGACTCAATCAATCTACGAATATCGCGTGACATTTTCCTAACAAAAGATGATGATGATTATGCCTGTGGTTGGCATGTAGATGATACAGGTTTCTGGCCAAATGTAGCCTCTGATCCTGGAGTAAATGCATGGATTGCGCTAGATGATATGTCTTGGCCATTCACGCCAGCTTCAGATTCTTCTATGACTACCGCCGCTGATGAAAAGACACAGAAATATGATCCGGTTGCAACATTTGCACTTAGTCTTGGCTCACATCGTTCATCTTGGCGTCATGAAGCATATGCAGTCACTGGCTCGACTCACACTAATCCTGAAGAAGGGTATAAATCTGCTGCTGATTTGATACAACGTCGAAGTGGTAGCGGTACTTGCAACATTGAGTCAAGTGCTCCTAATCTGTATGAGAAACTAGAGCAGAACAGGGTAATTTATGACTTGAAGAAAGGGGATGTAATCTTTCATGACCGGTGGTTATTTCATAGAACAGTCACTGTCGGTGAATATGATAAGATGACTCGTGAGAAATTAGGAGAGCAACAACACGAAGAAAAGAAGATCCAGACTGATAAAATCTTCAAACGCTACTCGATACGTTATGCACCAGGAACTGCAAGAGTCCCTCCAGGATATGGAGTTGAACTATCAGTCTTACATGACGAAACTAATGCTAATAAAACATTAGATACTATTGTTGAGAAGAGTGGATCGCCATGGTACCCCAAAGTATGGCCACATGTGCTCAAGACAAAGCCCATTTCAAGCAAAACAGCCGAAGAAGAAGAAATAGAAGGCATTACAGATCTGGTTCACAATAAGATTCCACGAGCAGAGGTATTGCAAAAGGAAAGGAAGAAAGAGATACAGAGATTACTAAAACGTGGGCAAGGGTACTAGATAAATTTAAGATCATTGACATGGTATGGCTTGAGAACTTTGTCGATCATATAAAGCTGGTAGAAATCGTGTTGGAGTATTCTTTCCAGTAGGATAGTCTTGTGATGACGAGGAAGGATGAGGCGTCTGACAATTGGAGAAAAGGATACCGAGTGTCAAATTCAGCTGTTCGATATTTTGTTGTCAATGATGCAAATACTACAATGTGCCTTGTGTTAAATGATAATAGGTATGATTTAGAGAGGGGCAGAGTATTAGATTATTAGTACTGTATATTAACGTGTATTTCTTCATTTCTGCCAGTGTTGCTCTTCGTTTGGGTAATATAGTAAGTACCTCTTACCAGTTGAAGTTGTTGAGAGCAAAACAATACTTACAATACAGCCTATTATAGTATCTCTTATAATCTTATAACCTGATAGTATCATTGTTCAAGTATGTTGGAAGATTCGCCACAAATGGAATCATCATCGCCTGATCTGAAAGTTGATCCTGATAGAGGCTCTTCGCCCAATAGCGTAGCTGCAGCTGATGATAACAATATATGCTCTATAACTACACCCACATCTGTTGATATTACAAACAAAGCATCTGTTGAAGATGGTATCTCACCACCTACACAGCCCAATGATATTTCTGAACAGCATCAGACATATACTACAACCAACACAATCACTGGATTAATCTCACCCCTAACTATTATCAAACAACAACATGAGCAATCTCAAGAACAGAATGATAAAACTTTACTCAAGAAAATATCACCTACTAAAAGGAAACCACCACAACAGCCTATTAATGATGATATCACTGAACAACAACAACCTACTACAGTACAAGTTGACATGGAAAAATTACACTCAACACGCCAAAAGGCTAAACTATCATTTCAAAAGTCCGAATTATTAACTTATGAAGAGTATATATTTCCAAGATTAGATATCCTTAAGGATATAACATTAGGGAAAACATTAGGAAAAGGTGGATTTGGTACTGTTATTGAAATTAAGGATATACATGTTAATCATGATATAGTGGAGCAAGAAGAGAAGGATAAAGAGATTGGGATTGTTACAAACAGGGCGGAAAAGAGTAGTATTTTCCGTATAGATGATTATGAGAAGCAGAAACGAAAGCGATCACATTCATTTAAATTACCAAGACGATTCTCATCCAAAGATGATAGTCTCAAAACATCCAATTCACATGATGGCTGTGAAGGATTATCGACTTCAACAAACAGTAGATTATCGAAAATTAATGAACGTGAAACACAGAGTGAGCGCACAGCCAGTATGCAACAAAGTAAAAGTCATGATTGTATAGATGAAAGTCACCCCACCGCTGGTATTGTTATGAAAGGAAGTTTTCCATCATCAGAAGAAAAGAAGTCAGGACGGAGGAAACAACGTTCATCGAAGAATAGAACAAGATCCTTAAGTTGGAAGGCTGCCAAGGAGGATGTATCACATTTCTTTCATCGACCATCATCGAATCATCATCGCAAGCAGCATTATAATAATGATCATGGGGTAAAGCATGCTGTAGATGTTGTTGCTGAGGGTATCCATCATGTTGAGGATGTTGTTACTGAGGGCTTGCATCATGCAGAGAATGCTATAACAGATGTAGCTGAACGGATACAAGAGAAGATATCAGGAGAACATGACGGCAAGATTAGGGAGTCTTTGCATGAAGAAGAGAAGAAAGGCCAAGATGACGAATCCCCTACACTGCAAGAAAAAGAGTCTAGACATACTTCTGAAAGTGGCGGGGTTAGCAGTACCCCAATTACACTAGAGAGACCACCGCGAAACTTTTCCTTATTGGCGTGGAGAGATTGCTTGGCAGGAGAAGAGTCGAATGACGCTTTATCTCCTGAGGAGTGGACGAAGTTCAATATAGATTACAGTAACATATCGGAAACTTCGGTTGGAGTTAGTATGCGTCGTCTATCAGATGACAGTACTGCTGATAATAAGAAAGAGGGAGATGATCACACTGGCATCACTTCTCAGCTATCTGCATCGGGGGCAAGGCATGAATTGATAGTCGAGCCCGAGGTAAGCAAGAGACAAAGACGGCTGGTTCTCTTTTCAGCTCCTACAGTTGAATCAGATGACACATCTAACGGGGAAGAATCAGAGAGAAGTAGTACCTCATACCATGAAGGTTGGTATCAAGATATAACTCATGTAAATCAACATGCTACAGATCATGTCGGGGATGCACGTTATGTCATCAAAATCATTTCATCGGATATAGTAGAGAACGACTTCAAGAAGTTCTTGCAAGCTGCCAGGGATATGGCAACGGAAACATGCTTCTTGTCAGGACTTAGTCATCCAAATATACTCAAGATGCGAGCTGTCGGACAAGGTGATATGTTTAGTCCTGGTTTCTTCTTAGTTCTAGATCGATTATATGATACATTAACTGACCGTATTGAGGGTACATGGAAAGCACAGTTGGATCATTTAGAAAACGATATCCTCGTCTGGGGTCGAGCCCACAAATTGAAAGTCTTGTGGGAGGAAAGGATGAGTGTAATGAAGAACTTGGCAGGAGCATTGAGCTACCTACATGAAATGAAAATCATCTACCGTGACATCAAGCCTGAGAATATAGGCTTTGATAGTCATGGAATTACCAAACTCTTTGATTTTGGCCTGGCCAAACAAGTTAACGAGGAAGACATGTGCGCCAATGGAACTTATAAGCTCACACCTAATACCGGAAGTATTCGATACATGGCACCAGAGAACTCGAATTCATGGCCATACAACTTTCAAGTCGACTCATACTCGTTCGGAATCATGTTATGGGAAGTGTCGAGTCTTGAGCGACCATTCGGTAGTTACACTCCAAAAGAAATACGAGATATGGTGCTACGATGGGGTGAGCGACCAAAGTGTAAGGAAGAATGGCCAGATAACTTGACTACTTTGATTACAAGTGCATGGGATTCGAACTTTAGAAAAAGACCAACCATGAGAGAGATAGAACAAAAGCTATGCAGCTGACCCGGCCAACTCTTTATATTTAATAAATGTTATGTGTAACCCAAAGAAGAGGGGGAAGTGGTAAATAAATGAAAATGGTTGACATAAACTGTCACCCAGAACAACTAGTCCCAAACAAACAAACACCTAAGCCCACCTCTTATTCTTAATCAACTTCAGCTGTCCTTCGTAGTAAATGATAATTATACCGAACAGCCTAACAACAAACTCAAGGGAAGAATCCCATTTCCTGTGTATATCCAGCACTCTCAAGGTCAGCTCTCCTTTCACCAACTACGGGCCTTAATTTGTTATTCATTTTCTTTGTGCCCGTCTTGAATCTGATTGCATCATGCAAAGTGCGGTCGCTGCTTCGTGTGAAGGGAAGTGTTCCAAATTGTGTTGGTCTACCCTTACTCAGAACTTGTTTCATCCATGTACCCCATTGTTGTTGTGTTGGACACGAACTTTGATGCTTGGTTAAAAGTGTATTCTGACTTTCTTTTGCGTTTGCTTGAATGTTTAGTTCCTCGGCTGTTGCATTGCAATTAGCACACCGTAACTCAACATCACTTTCACTACTTGCTTCATCATCATCATTTTCACGCTGAGCAGCAAATTGGTCGCCAATAATGGTACAAGATTGCCTGTTGAAGTGTCTATTCAATTTACTAAGCTTCTCGGCATCATTGGTGTCAATATTGAAAGTGTTGTTACATCTCTTGCATTTGAGGTTCACTTCTTCAAGTGATATACTAAGGATAGCAAAGTTAACAAGGTCGGTAAACTCCTTGAGCTCTTCGGTTGAGATGTTATCTGGATTTACATTGGGATGCTTCTGTACAAAAATGGCTCGGTTCCAAGCTAATCTCTTTTGTTCAAGTGTATCACTATTCAGTAAATCCAAGGAGTCTCTGTCGATGGAGTATCTATTTCTATTCTTGAGAAGAGGGTTGCGACTAGCTCCACATCGATCAGCTACTATGGCTTTCGCAGCTGCAGTAGAACACTTGTTTTTGTTCTTTACGTTCTCGATACGCTTGTCATATCCCCTAGTGGACATAAACTTGTGAGCTTGATTGACAGTAGCAAGACCCAAGGCAATCCCCCCTAAGAACTTGACGAACGCTGCACTGTGAAAGTTGAGCCAACTTAGTATATAATGTGGTGCATTGACTTCTGCCGAGAAGATAAGCTTGTCCTTCTGATCTAAAGGGAATCCAGTAAACCAGTTAACAATAAGTTCTATCCCACCTCCTCCACCACGAATTTCCAAAAAGTATGGCAATCCTCCTCTGATCTGATTCAAACAGTTGCCTAACATACAGTAGGTTTCATCATTATCATTGAGTGTGCGTCGGGTAGCTAATTCCATCGTCCCTAGCTTGAAGGACTCCATGATCCAAGCATTTCTCTTGTCGCCACCGTTGTTTCCAAGCAAGATTCGATGTGTTACTTCCAACTGTTGTCCGCACTCCCAATTCAATCGAGCATTATCAGGAACTAAAGCATCGTCTTCCTGTGCTTGTCGAACGGAGAACAAACCACTCGAAGTTTCACCACCGTATACAATACTACTTGCATCTGATGGTCGAATACCAAATGCGTTTTGATTGATTTGATACTGTTGTAAGAATTCTGGCAAACGAAGGTATCTTTCCTCATCAATATCAGAGTCGAGAAAGTTATCGATTTGTGAAGAATGATTCTCCCATGTATCAGAACATGCTCTGAGGTATAGTGCCCCATTGCCATTCCGATCCATCTTGGGATGGGCTAATGATTGTTGATTCCATCTGTCAAGCATTGATCTTGGAATTCTATTGACATTGAACCCATCCTTGACAACATCAATGCTCCAAGCTTCAATCATCTGACCTGCTAAACGTTCTAGGCTCTCATCAGTACGCATCAAGTGCGGAGGCAAAGCAAAGTGTGCACCGGTAATCATATCACCTGTCTTTGAGTGCACAGGCATGTCAACAATGTCTCTTAGCGAAGCAATGGTGTTAGATGATACACTTGTAATGCAAGTTTCCTTCGGCCAAAGAAGCTTGTCATAATCAGTATACTTTGGACTGTAGTGCCAAGTGAGATCAAAATGCAATCCATTGTCATACTTGTCAACATGGTTTGTCAATAGAATCGATTCCGTGAAAGTCTCATCAGTGAAGAGAGGCATGTAAACGTTCACATTCTTTCCGGTCTTGTAGATGTATACATTCACCTTGTTTTCAATTGCAAAGCCACGAATGAGCTTCTCATCACCCCAGAATTCCTCCGATATCGGACCGGGCGACTTGAATGCCTCATCAGTCATAACATCTTGCCATTCAATAAGTTTATCTCCTGATATATCAGCAATCTGTCCCTCATTGATATCCTGTACCAATGCATGATCAGTCCATGCCTGTGCAGATGTAGTACGACAATGATACATAAAATCTAATGCCTCCTGTGACGTGTCCGTTCTAAAGTCAATATCAGGTATGAGACGACCGCCGATTGATGCATTTGGCTTTACTCGCTTGAGTTCTTCGATCATTGATCTATCACAACATCGGCCATCCTCAAGGATTTTACCCTTACTGAATGGTGAATTAGTTGAATCAATCAATTCACTGTAATCTGGTGGTTGTCCCCCATCGTTGAGCACTGCCGACTTGTCATTTGGGAACGTAGGATTATAATCTCTACACACACCCTTGGGGTCTCCTGATTCATCACAAGGAGGCTGGGTTGGATAATCAGCGTTGGACTTGGCATATTGAATATCAGCAAGAAGTAGATCTTGTCTAAGCTCTTCCGATACGAACTCCTCCTCCTCCTCAGCAGCAGCAGCAGCTTGCTCAATGTAGGGTTCTACATTCTCTTCCTCTACAATCGGGCCATTCTCATCCTGACGCAGTGTCGTGCGTGGCCGCTTATTACACCTTGGATTACATGCCTGTAATTCATTACAAGCCTGTAATTCAAGTCCTTCAATTGGCGGAGAACATGCCCAACATTTCCACTCCAATTCCGTCGAAGATGAAGGTTGACTGAAACCAACACAACCTTCTACAACTTCCCAGTAGCACCCACATGAATCACATCCTAAATCAAACGGATTAAGGAAGTCAGGATGGTGGTTACCACAAACACAGACATCAATACGACCGAATCAATAGTGGCAATATCTTGGGAAACACCGAATGGAACATATTTCCAACGCTCAGCAGCCTGGTTATACATCTCACCAACATGAACTTCCACCTGTGTAAGAAAATTAATATTAATAAGCACACTCTAAAAAGAAAGACAAGTGACAAATAAACAACATCCAAACAAATATAACTAACCTCTTCATTCTCTAATGCACCTTGATCATTCACGGCAATTGACTCGGCGGCATTGTTGGTGGACACTTCACTAGGAGGGTTATCTGGACTACACTGATCATTACAATTGTTGAGGTCCATACACCCTTTATGATTGTTATCACAGTCATTGGCAGCATTGATTAATACTGCCGACGCAGATAGAATTGATATTAATGAATGTATAAATCTCATTGTTAACTGTTGCTAATCCTATACTTGGTAGTGTTGGGGTGGCAACTTGTTTGTGCTGCACTAATTTTTTCAGACTGATTTTTTTCTCAGTCCTATGTACCTGAGTCGCACCTACTGAAGGTTGCAAATTCACATCCTCATTACATTACATAATCAAGAATTAAACTACTAATATGATTGGATGACGACACTAACATCTACTTTACTACTACTCTTTCACTTCTTCTTTACCCAACCTTTCAATTCCACACCGACATAAGGTTGGCTGTAATATGCTGAGTTTTAACATCTCAGAGCTGGTACTTAATGTAGTGCGCCGAACGAAGTTATCAATCTGACATGTCGCATCTCCTGCACTGCTATAAGTGTTGCCATTACGGTTACAGTTGTTTACTTGGCCTCTGTGTTTGGAGTTTATCATATTTCCCCTCTTATCCCCTCACATAATAATACTAACACTCTCCTAATATTTACATGATACATTGATTGGGATCGTGAGAACGCCGACGCGTACGCTACGGGGACCGCATCTAGTAGCATTAACTAGAATCGGCGTCTATTTTCTTCGGCTGATCAATCATTCAATGCACTCACATGATTTGAGGAAGAGTTGTATCTTATGATTATTATGATGGATTAGGTTGATTGACATATCACTTATCATAGTGTAAGGTAGCCGCTACCGTTTATCCTCACGGATGGGCCATATCAATATTGACCAAATACAGTTTATTATCGACTATATTGTTGTCTATTGCTATTGCTGATCGATATGAGGCGTCGAGCACATGATGTGCATTATTTTTATCATACTATCGCTGAAAATTCGATCATCGCTCGATGAGTATTGATTGACGACGAACAACAGTAGACTACCACCATTAGAAAGAGCGCTAAAAACTGATCTTAATACAGTTATTACAGTATACCAACATAATTTACTCTAATACCAATCGACGCCGCAATACATGGTATTGGTTTGCAACCTGAAAATTGAGTCGAACGGACAAAAAAAGCAAAACTAGCTCGCTGTAACAAAGAGAAGAAGGGGAGAAAGTTGGAGCGGTACTTTCCTCGACCGCCACATGCAGTATCGTTGTGGTAAGTTGTCAAGTTGATGACAAGTGCATGGGATTCTAATTATAGAAAGAGGCCAACTATGAAAGAGATAGAGGAAAAGCTAGCAAAGTGGGACGAAGTGGAAAGCTAGATGATCTACAATTAACATGGATTGAGCCTTATTCATGACATTGATTCAATCACTTCGACCATATCTAGTAATCTCTTAGCAGTCTCAACGTGTAATTGTTCTATCATCATGCCATTCAATACAGCAACACCCTTGTCTGGACTAATTTCCCAACATGCAACAACACTTTTCGCATACTCAATTTCTTCCTGTGAAGGAGCGAGTATTTTATTGCAAGCTGATACCTGACTCGGATGTATGAGAGTCTTACCATCCATTCCCCACTCCTTGCCCCGCATGCATTCGTCTCGAAACCCTTCTTCATCACTAAAATTGTTGTATACACCATCAATCACTGGCTTGTTATAAGCTTTTCCTGCAAGTAATACAAGCTGTAATGAGGTTGCCAAGCCGTCTCGGGTTGTGTTGGTAGTACCAGACAATGATCCGCATGTTGGTCGCAATTGCAGCTCTTTCGACAAATCATTTGTACCAATGATTAGTCCCTTAACACTCGAATGAGCCGCGATCTCAGCAACTGAAAGTATGGCACGAGGAGTTTCAATCATTGCCCAGATAGGCACTGGTGATACAATTTGTGATGATCCATCACTTTCATCTACCAAACTATCATCATTATTGCATAAGCTAAGCATGTGTTTGGTAATCAAATCAACATCTTGGCTACTCTCAATCTTGGGCAATACTATACCGTTGATATTAATATTCTTACTCATGCACATTTGAAATGCAACATTAGCATCATCTTCAAACCATTTTGTATCAACTCTATTAATCCGAATCAAACCAAAGTAATCCTTATTGGTTGACGATGTTTTTCTATCTTGTAAGAATTGATATATGTGTCCTCTACTCTCATCTTTCTTATTTGGTGCACATCCATCTTCCAAATCAAACATTATACAATCTGGTTTGTGTATACCTAATAGTGATTCTAACTTTGCAAGTGCTCGATTGTTAGATGCAGGTACATATAACATTGAGCGCAGTGGACGTGTATTGATATTTTGATAACTCTTTATAGTTGTTGTAGTTGAGTGAGTTCTTTTATTTTGAAGAAGACATGATGGTGTATTATGATTGATACCTCGTCGAGAAAGGGTATAATATATTATAGATCGTCTAGCTGAAACAGGTGCAGTGATTAACATCATCTCGATAATAACCTTCTTCTGGTTCAATATACTAGCATACCTTTGACCTTTAAACACTGAGGAGCAGCCGCAGCGCTACTACCTGCTACTACAACAAATTGCCCACAGCTCTCTAGAGAGAGGAGCCAGTACATAGATAATGTTTTCCGATAACTGCTTGTGACAGAGATACCGCATGCCTTTACAGTTTCTCTGTTTCACGATCATATAGATAAAGGAGGCACTAATAGACAGACATATGCAGTGAGGAAGAGTAATCACAGAGAGGGACATATCAAACAGTAGTGTAGGTATTGAGTACTTCCAATACGTATATGATTTGTACTCACTGCGGTGCTTTTTTAAAAGAGTTTCTACTGCATAGAAAAATTACTGCAATCAGTTGAACAAAAAAATAACAAGCCCTAACTATGTCCAGAATATACAGTGTATATATAAATAAATGATGGATCCAACATCTAACACGATCTAAAGAATTATCATCATCAACAATGTCGTCTACAACTCCAGACATATACGCCCCACCACCAACTGAACTAAATCAATTAAGTACCTACAACAACAAAAATAATAATAATATTGATAATAATACATACATGAGACGAAACTCGGCAGAATCAAGTACAGTGCAATCTTCTACATTATTACCATATACAAATAATAATGAAGAATTTAGTCAATCTTGTAATTCTAGTTTTACATTAATAGCCGCGCCACCGCCATCTACAACTACAAGAAGAGCAAGTATAGCAACAAATAACAATAATAATACTTTAGGGTCATCGGGATATAATCCTGTACATTATAGTACAACGAATACTATAGGTGAATCAAGTTTAGGATCCAGTAGTAACGGTAGCAATAGTAATATTAGACGAAATAATAGTAAGGAAGGTAGAAAATCCCAAAAATCTATTCGCAAAAATAAAGGACAGTATAATAATATCCAAAGTAAAGGTTCTAATAGTGATTTAGAAAGTTCCGAAAGAGGAGAGAGGAGCCATAGAAAGGGATTTGGTAGTAAAAGTTCATTTAGTGATATGGAATTATCAGATAGGGGGTTGGATAATAATGATTTGCAACAACAACAATTAAGAGGTAGTTTGAATGATGTTAATACTGATCTACCACCTAGATATAAAACAAAGGTAAGTGAAATTAGTTTTTATGCGGTGTTTTTGGTTGTTGTAATTGATTTGTTTAAGCATTTGTTGAACTTTTGAGAATGTGTTTGAGAATGAACTTATGTGCACAAGATATGCTCACTTTTTTTTTTTCAATCCTCAAAATTATCGGGATATAATACATACATTCATTGCAACACTGTAAATAAATACAGGTATCAACATCATCATCCTACGGATCAAAGGAATCAGGATCAACAACTACAAGTTCAGTATATAGAATAGATGAAGGTCCAGAACATGATGATAAAGGACGATGTATTTACCATCCACATGTCATATTGAAAAAGAAGGGATTGTTAGGTATCGGGGCATGGAAGGATCTATTACCTGTATGTCCCGACTGTGAAATGGAGGGGTATATACAACGTAATCAACATAAATCAATGAACAGACAACAGCAACAATCTCAACAACGGCGTAGATCTGTGCAATTCGATAAAGAGTCCTATTTAGATGGAAGTGAACGAAGTGGAGCATCAAAAGGGTCAAGAAGTTCAAGAGGTAACATTGATGTATCTGGATCCAATCGAAGT
>Ga0214481_100535_pt1 | contig 19086 bp, 8 predicted proteins | sample M1_20Mar14CPVII9_4_FD_165057 | JGI IMG/M metagenome (GOLD analysis project Ga0214481, IMG submission 165057) | Marine eukaryotic communities from Monterey Bay, California, United States - M1_20Mar14CPVII9sort6BwellG10 | ecosystem: Environmental > Aquatic > Marine > Unclassified | place: USA...
TGTGAACATGACTTGTCTACAATTTCTCAACCTTGATGAAATTGATGGTGCTTGTACCCACTGACTTTTGGATGTTGTATCCCAAGTATGTCCAGCACGCTCTAGTGATGCACCAAATCCACATAGACCACCTAGAATAGCACTACCTTCTTGTGGTGACTTAATGGGAAGCCAAGGTAGACCATAACGAGCTCTTCGATTGAGTGCCCTGAGCATGGCTATTCGTGCCAACAAAGCTTGAGTTGGTGGCAACTTTTGTTGGACATGCAATACAGATTCTGCGGCGACCTCAAACACGATTGCATCAATTGAATTGCTAATCTTCTTGGTCGTTTCTTGTTGATTTGGCTGTGATGCACACAACACGAGAGCACAATCAACAAAGGAACACCCACCCTCAGATCGATGTGGAAGGGCGTCAGCAATTCTTTCGTATGTCTCTGCAATCAGAGCATCAGAGCTCAAGTTATTCATTCCACTGATGATTCCCGACTTTAATAGCTCTTCAAACTCTTCTATACTCTCAATCTTCATTGATTCAGAAAAGGTGTTCCTATCTTCAGATTTGTCCTTGGTTTTAGGAAGTTTCATGTAGTTTGTGTACCATTCTCTTGCAGAGTCTTCTGGCGTAATGTATTGTGGCTGAACAGCTACTGAAGATGATGAAGAGGCATCGTCGTCGTCGTTCTCTTCTTCCTCGTTGTCCTCTTCTTCTAAGGGTAACATTTCAACAATGTACTCCTCTTTGCCTCCTCGGATACGACTACTTATCCAACCACGCTCACCAATCGGTGCATGATCAATCAAATAACGAACAACACCGCATGAATTATGACGTCTTTCGATGACTTCGTGTGGTGGGATGATTGTACCACTAGAAATAGTTCCAATACTCCTTGATCCGTCATAGATTTCAAGATCAGATCGAACGACAGCTCCACCGGTATAGACCACTTTCAACCCTGCACATTTAGGATTAAACCTTTCCAACTTGGGCAGAGGTACCGAACGACCGAGTCCATTCCCAATCAATTGAAGCCCTCCATCCACCGCCTCACTTTCATCCCAAGTCCAGGCTCGACCTCCACCCTCCATCAAACTACCACCTTCGCTCTTTTGTGAGACCAATCTGTAGAAGAGACGATTTTGGTAAGTTCCTAATACAACAGCCTCTTCTTGCAGTTCCAAAATCCGACCAGCACTTCGTTTCACCTGAAAGATGAACAGTAAATTTGAGTGTTAAGAATGAGATGATAAAAGATACAAGGGGAAAGAAGGTACAACCACAAAACACTTACATCAACTCTATCTCCGGGTAACAATGCAATTGGCAGGCCAATGGAAGCACAAGCTGCTGCACAAGCAAAAGGTGATGTATCTAAATCAACATCGAGGCCGTAACTCGACACCTTACAGGGGCCACTGCCACGAGTTTCAGATCTAAGCCATCTTCCACTCATCCATCGATTGTATTCATTAAACGATTCCTCAACAAACCATTGCGGCAACTTATTAATAGTGGCTTGATGTGTCTTTGGTGTAAGGGACGGTGGCAATGATTGTTCGTAAGTGCACAACACTTCATCTATCGCAAGAACATTATCGACCACCTTTGCTGGGTCTACTCCTTGACTAGTCATCCACTTTGATGACATGGTAACACGATCGCCAGGGTGACGCAAACCAATTACAGGCCACAAGGCTTTAGGTCGGACGGCACCATTGGCTGGATGTCGGCTAGTTCGTCCACCCTCTACACCACTCGGTGCTCCTTGACCGGCACCTCCAGAACCACATCCGTCAGCATTGAATCCAAATGGTGATACATTCTCAAAGGCACAGCCCAAATCATTAAGGATGTGCTCACCATATTTTACACCGTCAAGGAAGTAGCTAATCCTTCCTGCATCGCAATCTAATAGAACACCAACAGTATCTCCGTTGTGACAGTGAGCACCATAAACTCGTTCTGCACCCGTACTATATGTGGCTCTAAAGTTGACAAAACCCCATCCGAGCCATCTATTTAGCCTTGGTTGACCATCAAACCCAAGAGAACTCCCTTGAGTAGCGCCACCACCACTACCAGGCTTCTCGGCGACGCCAATGTAGACACTTCCAATCTCAGCCTTTTCTAACTTGACCTCCCAATAATGAATGCCTTTACTGAATCCAACACTCCCAAAGGCTACCCCACGTCCATCTGATTTGGCACATGTCACTGATCGTTTGTCTTTTGACAATGTCATAGATGAAGCGTGATAGCTGGGGTCGAAACAGATTGGTGGGGGTTGAGATGATGTGAATGATAGTGTTGGCTTCACATTAGTTGCGCCCTGTTTGCTACGAAGTAGACGCATTTCACTTGTTACCCTGAGCCGGGCTCCATTCTCCTCTTTGTTTCGAAGATTCTTGACAAGATAACTACCGCTTCCAAGAAGCTCATCATATGCTGATAATGAGCTGTCACTACCGGTTGCCGTTGGACTGATAATAATGCTTGACTCTGAATCGAAATTGGGCTGACCAAATCGAGGCTCCCAACCCGAATCCTTTGAACCATAAAGAACCTCTTTCTCAGTGATTGAGATGGCACCATCAGAATAGAAGGTACAACTGACGCGAATACCAGCACCAAAATCAGGCCATTCCATGATACCATCACAAGTAGGCTCTGAGTCCTTGTCAGTTGGTTGGCAACCATTTCGTAAGGGACAGTTACGTAGACGGAGGATTACATTGGATGTTCGTTGTTTGCCAAAGCCATAACGAGAAGCACACTGCTCTAGACTTTCGGGTACAGGGTGCTTCTTCTTCACACGAGTCTCCTTTTCATTCGCTTCAACATGGAGGAGATCAAATCGACCTCCACCTCCTCCATAACGATATATCCCCTCTTTACCCGTAAGATGCCACCTAATTCGTCGGGCCATTGCCGGTACTCCATCCCAAGGTTCAATTGACAACACAGTACCAAGAGGTAGTTTGGAGGGGACTGCTTTCTTCTTCTTTTTCTTTGTTTTGGGCTTGTCGTCATCTTTCTTGGCCTTTTCCTTCTTGGTAGCTTTGGGAGGTGTTTGATCAGCATCGTTAGTGTCAACAGCAGGATCATCAGCTGGGTCAACTTCTTCTTCCACGGGCACTGGTGCCTCATCATCAACAGCTGGGTTAGGTTCAACAGACTCTGTTGGCTCTTCATCGGTATCTGCTGGATTGGGACCAATAGAGTCTGCTTGATCCTCTTCTGCTGGGTTTGAATCATCTGGAGCATCTTCCTTCTCTTTTGCCTCTTGTTCAGCAGCTAGTCTTTCCTCTTCTTCCTCCGCCAATCGTCTCTGTTCTTCCTTGTCACGTTTATCTTGCTCGTATATATCCTTACCATCATCATTATCAGTGATATCCCAATCTATGCCACGCATTACAGTGTGACCTTCTCTCAACAAAGGAGGACCTTCTCCGCCGTCCATTAGGGTACGAACACTAGATCGAGCAGGAACCTTCCACTCAACTTGCATGATTTCGACTGTTCCGGTCCAAACTTCCCAGCCCGTGTTACTTACGACCCATCCTTCACTGCATTCCCATGATTTGCACTCGGATGCAAAATCATTGTCAGTGGCTTCATTGCTACAAGATGAGGAAGTTGTGAAAGATATAGGAGTTGCCGAATCAACTTCAACAGGCATTGAAGTAATGAAGCTTGGGAGAGAAGTGTCTTGAGGACACATCCGTACGGCACGTTTCACACTAGTAAGGAGTTCAATTAACGCTTGTGAGTGCTTTGAACAGATGGGAACAGAGGCTCTTTCGGCCCATGTCCTGCGTAGTACAGTACTTTCAAGACGTCCAAGAACATTAGCAATAGTTGGAATTCGAGAGGCGGTGTATGACAAAGCTTCTGGGCACATGTTGAGAATGAGACTTGCACTCGAGGCACATACCATACGCCAAGGAGACGATGCAGAAAGTAGTCCAATACACCAAGCCTCGAATAAACCACACCTTAGAGCTTTGTTTTCATCCTTTGACAGTTCTTCACTAACAGGCTTGCTGATTAGTAATCCAGTTAAGAATGATGCAAGACGAGCATCTGGAGCAACATTAGCTTGGCCATTGATATCAGCGGTTGTACGCTTCTTATCTGAATCAGACTCGTCACTGTCTGGTGTGACCTCATCTGATTTATATTCTGCCGCTGCTAACAGACGACTACTCCTTCGAACTGATGCAAGTAAAACTTTACGAAATGAAGATGATGAGATGATAGCGCTCTGAAGACTACTTCTAAGGAAGACAAGAGACCCTCCTGCTTCGTTGCCGAATGCATGTTCTGAGCAAGCAGCAAGTGTCATGGAGGATGAAGTGCAGCCTTGGGGAGAGATTGCCGACGTCAAAAACTGAGTAAGACCTCCACAAGGAAGGTGGACTTTATCAAGTGTAGCACTGACTGTGCACATACCCGGAGGAATCGTCTTGGACTTGTTATCACCAGTGGATATCCCAAGGCCGAGAGCTTCTGCGGCCACGGCCATTGCTCCTGCCTCACCAACCCAACCAGAGGCTTGAAGTGAAGTACAAAGCTCAATAACTTGCCATAATCTCCTGCTCACCCCATCTTCTGTTGTATCTACTGAGGATGGTAGGAATGAACGAAGGGTAAACTTGGACGAAGAAGAAACCATTGTATGCATGATCAACTTTCTTGAGTATAGCACGGATAAAGAAGCACAAACTTCCTTCAACTCCTTGTCTACTTCATCATTGATCTTATCATATGCCTCTTGCAAGATGTTGATACTGGATTCGATTGAATCCGTAGACTCGCCTTTTGCACCTTCAGAGGTAGACTTACTGTCCTTTGTAGATGATAAAATCTTGGATAAGCGGCTTGTAATGTCTGCATCTTCACGGTTGGCCGAAGTAGAGTTGCCCTTTGAGGTCTTGGAGCCACTACCCAACCCCAAGAGACCTGGTCGGCCTGCTCCTAAATGGACAGAAGCATCTGAGCCATAATATCGATGCTGCCATGCGAACAGTTCATGTCCATGCTCTCCATCTCCAAAATCACAAATAAAACGTTTGCTATCCAAATCATCATTTGACGAGATACTAGGATCAATCAATACCTTCTCTTCGGCTAGGAGAACCTCCCTCTCTTTGATAGCATCTTGAATTGCCTCACCGATACCACGATATCCATCAGGTTGATATTTAAATGGCTCGGTATTCTTTCCACCAAGAATCAATCGAAGCTTCTCTCGTCTGTTAAAGCTAACACAGGCATAAACACCACTGCAAGGACGGAAGCCTTCACCACTAAAGGCAACCCCCATGCCAATTTCTTCACCTTTGCCATTTAGAGTAAAGCTAATAGTCTTGGTATCCATATCAACGAGGCATCCAACCACATCGCCTTCTGCCCATTTACATCCCCATTCTGTAGCAGAAGAATGCCATCGGTAACGCCGCCAACCGTCAAATGCCCAAGAGCTAGGTCCATCTCCAACACCATCACCACGATCTGCTTGACAATGGCCAACGAAAGAAGAGTCTGCCCATCCAATTTGGAGACATCCTGCTGTTTTGATCTCTGCCTCGTAATACCACTTTCCTCTTGTTAGTAGCACTCCTTTTGTACCGACTGAACTAAATCCTCCAGTTGGTAGTCCAGTAATGTCTAGTGTTGTTTTCTTGATATTGGACTTGCCTGAAACAAATCGTACAGGACATACTCCTGACCATCCATTACTTTGCTCAATGAGTTCTTCTTGTTTCTCGCTTTCCAAAGTTTCTTCAATCTTCTCAGCGGTGGTGCAATCTTCCTCGTCCTTACTTTCTTCTGAATCTTCGTCACCGTTGTCCTCCTCTAGATCTTCTAGTTCATCTTCTTCTTCCTCCTCACTATCTTCTTCATCTTGGTCATCTTCGGCTGCCTCGTCTTGAGCGCTCAGTCTGTCTCCATTGGTGAGGATCCATGTTAAAGCTTCATCGACATTGTTCCTCGTTGCCGTCAATGCCTCAACACACCAATGCCGAGGGAAGCCCATCTCAGTAAGTTGCCTTATCAAATTGGCACTTGTACTTATACGAGAAGCTCCAAATCCCCTTCGTCGAGCTGATGAAGACGAAGATCCTCTACGTTCAGCATCTTCAGCAAGAAGTCTTTCCATGTCGCCACCCCTCTCTAAACAAAAGTGAACAGCCGCCTCAATGTTTGTACCCCCTACTCGGTTCAATGCTAGCTCTGCCCACTGTCTCGGCAGGCCAAGTTCTGCCATCTGAACAATGGCAACCTCGCGTAAATGAGCGGCTGCTGTATCAACGGCCTCATCGTTTTCTTCTTCCTCGTCTTCATCTTCGTCTTGATCCACGGTAGATGCCGAAGCACGCCCACTTTCTCCACCGTGTCGACTACTAGGTGCGCGGGCGGAACTTCTCGTCGATGATCTTTCTTCGCCAAAGAAGAACCCACCTGCTGCTGCTGAAGGGGGAGTACGAAGACTCTTCTTTCCACTCTTGCTACTACTATCAGCAGAAGTGGATGATGAAGTAGGTGACTTGTCGTTGTCGAATAGTTCATTTAGACTAGAAGGAGATGTATCATCTAGCTTTGCACGCCTTGCTTTGACTGCCAGTCTAACAAGCAAAAGATGCCAGATACGAGCTTCTAGACTTGGTAATGAACTAAGGCCACGAATGTTCTTGTTTCGAAGACTTGCCAGTTCAAGTCTACAGGAGAAAGAGAAGTATGATCAGAACTTAGGGCAAACAAACAACAAAAGAAGATTCAGGCGAGGAAACAACTTACGCATGTGCAAGCAGTGATTGCAAACTACTTGATTCGTCAAACTTTTGAAGCAGCTTGGGTTCAGATGCTAGCACGGTCATAGATCGTAGACCAAGGCAACAATCAACCAAGTCATTTGCACTTGTATCCACGTCAAATAGTTCCTTGTCCGAGGTGCTACTTACGGTCTTGATTGAGGCAGAGATTGACTTCATTGCTTCACAGAGTGGACTAAAGACATTCATATCAGGCAAGTTGTTACCATCAACTAGTGGAAGCTCGTCTACAGCATGAACATTTGCTGCACTAATACGAACAGCACGGATACTAACTCTGCTTGAAGCATCCTTACCCTCGGGGGTCGTATTATTGATATCCAAACCTTGAGGAAGATGAACATGGGATTTATTTGCCAATACAATCACCTCACACATTCCAGTACGGGGATCAATGCTGCTCAAAACTCCCGACAAGGCTTTGTGACGGCCTAGACCAGCTACAATCTCTTCAGTTCCGCTTCCAGAAGAAGTAAGAGTTATGCTGGGTGTCAAACCAGCTAAGGCACTGCTAGCACTACGAGGTTTAGCTGATCTTTCCATCTTCTCAGGTTCAATCATGACAAAGGAACCAGGTTGGAGCAAGCCGGGAACACCACCAAAGACTGATACATTAGCCTCACATGACAATATACTTTGATGAATGCCTTCTCTCCATGATGATGAAAAGGCATATAGGTACCGAAGAAGAGCAAGTGCACTGGGTGCAAGTAAGAGATCATCATGGCTTTGATCTTTACCGACACGCACGATGCCAAATAATTGACGAACGATTGACAGATTGGCATCCATTGACAGTAGGATGGGCCGTAATAGACGCAAAACACGACGTTGTACTTTCAGAGGCAGTCCACTGAAAGGTGAAGATACACTTGCCTTGTCCTCTGTAAGCCCAAATGCCGAGAACAAGGTTTCTGATCTCTTCTTGATTGACTCGATGAAAGCTTGTGACTTACTTGCAACATGTAAAATGTTGAGCAGCTGAGTAATGTAGTTGACTGGCGGGGACACGGGTTTCAATGTCTTTGGTTTCATTGACAAAGATCCATAATCAGACATATACTCCAAACTTTTAATTGGTCGAGCTTCATTGGACTTGGTATCTTTAGACTTTGTACTTTCAGAAGAAGAACTTTTGTAAGTAGTCCAGTCAGCCTGCACTGCCTTAACAATATCATGGCCAACGTTCACTCGTGTATTGTCCACAAGGTATGGAATTGAGTCCGAAAGTTCCTGCATAAGATTATCCGACAGGAGATCAATCAAATTGGAAGATTCAGAAGAGGTAGCTACCTGTGCTAACTGAGAACACAATGTCAATAAGATGGCGACGGAAGCTGATATCAATCGTTGACTTTCTTTCATACGAACAATACCGAGGAGGCTAGTGTTGAGCGATGCATCCATATTGTTTGGGAGAAGAGCCTCTTCTCTAACACGAGCAGAAAGACTTCTCAAGCTTGGCAATACCTTCAATATAATGTCACTACATTCTGTTGAGTGAAATGTATTGAAGTAATTTGATAGAAGTGCAAGCAATAGTGATGAGGATCCTTGCTCGACGGAATCTGCTAGGATCGTTCCAATGTTGCCATATAACCTGCGGATACATGAATAGATGCATGTCTGAACACAAGCAGCACTTCCAGCAATCATAGTCTGCAGAGTATCACCATCTCCTACAGATGATGATGAGGGTGGACAAATCAGTCTTGGTAATGATACTAACACTGCCTCGATGGAAGTGTGAAGTCTAATGCCTTCCAAGGTATCTTTGTTCACCTTCTCTGATTGCAACAGCAAATGTAATGATCGAAGTCCAACAAAGCGCATTATACTCTTTTCTGTTCTAACATTCATCTGCTGTTTGATGTATTTGAGGTCTTGCTCTGTTTTGATGGATTTGAAGATAAGTACAAGGTCCTCAATTACAACCTGTTTTGATGACTTGTCATTAGGTGCAAAGTCAAACATGAACTTTGATACTAGCTCGAAGAGACGACAGCGATTCTCACATATTTCTTTGCGAGAGATGCCGTCTTTAGCGCATACAAGAGCATCACGGATGCCATTTTCCATAATCGAAAGTGATATCTTCAATGCCTCTATTGCATTGTATGATTGAGTGTCCTTTGTAATGTGGTAGTAAATCACTGAAGCAACTGTTTTCTGGGCTGATTCATATGCCTCAGGACAGAGACGAGAGAGCGAACCTTTCTGAATGGTCTGTTCATTAATGATGCGCTTAGCCTTATCAGCTTTTGCCAAGTCTTCTGATGATGCTGCTGCATCTTCTGCTGTTGAAAATAGCTCAAAGTAGATCGAATCTTGCCATTGCTCTACCAATTCTGTATAGGCATCTCCCGAACGGCAACGATCCCACACTGAGTCTATTATACTTCTTGTGGTACTTCCATTACGATCCAGTACACCCCCGGATAAGATGGGAGATGCCAGTAGAGACTCTAACGACTTGTTTGACAGTGGAAGTTCCTTGGCCTGCTCAATATCAGAAAGTGATGTCTGAGAGCATAAGATGAGGGAAAGATGGCCAACTGCAAGGCACAAGAGATATTCCGTTTGAATCAACTTTGTGGTATTGTCAACTTGGTCAAGCTTCTCTCCTCCTGAAGGAGAACTGTTGAGGCGACCAGTGACACGTTCAGATGATCCATTTGTGTTACGCCGAATACCAGTAAATTTCTTCCCATCTAGACTAAGGCGAGCATCAATAACATAGGATGACGTAGATACTTTAGCACATTCCTCAAATGAAGAGACTTCTTCTTCTTGACTTTTACTGCCACATCGTTCTTCAACAAACTGAACACGAGTACCCGAGGAACAACCAATAATAAAGATATCTTTACTTGGTGAAATCCCTTCGTAAGAAACATGGTTGGGGGGTTCTGTCTCGTCCATTGTCTGCTTGAGGCACACAGTGTATTCATTAGAGCTGTCTGCATCATCTCCTTGGAAGTCTGACGACGAATCGACACATATTGTCCATTCCCCCTCTTTCATCTCAACTTCCAAAGATTCATCTTTAGATGGCATCATTTCATCAATCACTTTTGCACATCTTGTGACAAGAGGTAACAAATCCATGGCATACTTGACAGAAAGAGTAGGGATGCAAGAGGGGATCAGGCATATACTCGAAGCCAGGCTGGGAAGGATTGTTGTCAAGAGAATGTTATCCTCTTTTGATAATAATTTATCATCATTTGAGAGAAGTTGTATTGATCTTGTCAAGATGTCAGTGGCAAAAGAGACACCATCAGAGCATAGCAGTTGATTCCACGATCGGATACACGACAGCTGCTGCTGATCATATTCTTCATACTCATTATCATCATCTTGAGGCAAAGAAGGAAAGTAAATATCTCCACTTGATATTGGTGATAGGAGAGATGAAGATTGCATTGCCGTGCTAGTAACAGTGTACAGAGTTGCGTGGTCATCTCTTTGATATAAACCAATAGCTGGGTAAAGTTTCACGTCTAGAGGAATACCTTCGAATGCAATGCCCCAATCTTCAATAGTTGGACCTGCAGCCGATCCTCGTCGTGGAGATGCCAACGCTTGTGGTGATAAGGGTCCAGCGGAAGCTTCTGGAGCACCATCTTTCCAAAGTCCATAACTTAACGTCCCAACATTTGTGTCAAGAGTGGCGACGACAACAGCACCTGTTCGAAAAGTGGCACCATAATCACCTCGAAGTTTATTCCGATCATGCCATAGTGCTTGGGTTCCAATGAGACCCCAACCGTTAGAATCTCCACCGACATAGGTCTTGAGATTAGCTCGTGAGGTGGACACACCAACGAATATATGACCCCGTTCACACTTGTCCAGCTTGACAGCAAATCTATGCACACCGCTCTTTGGCATGAAACAAGTAGTCGATAGCACGGTTCCCCATACCTTGGTTGCTCGTTGATTTGCAGTAACGGACGTTGAAGATCCCGGCGAGGCGACCGAGATTGAATCAGCACATTTTGAAGGATCGAAATGAAGTTTAGAGGGGTTTACCTTGAGTTGTAATGACCCAATATCTCCCCATGCCGACCCACTAGAGCCAGGATTGGTGCTTGAATCTCCTCCAGAAATATCGTGATCATTAGCATCATTTGATGACATGGATAAATCATTCCATAATATGAGGTTGGACATTGCCCTTTGGCATAAAGCAAGATAGAGTTTGGTAAGATTGTCGTCTCCTCTTCTCCCGGCTAATCGTTCCATAATTGTTGTATTCAATAAAGATATGGTTGATAGGGAGTTTTGTGGCTGAGTGGTGGAAGTCTCATTATCATCAGTCACCTCAATGTTGTTGGCCATGGGTGATGCCACAAAACAATCTAGCATATCACTAACTCTCAAACGCTTGCACAAAATGTCTAATTTCAAGCTTTGTAATTCATCATCAGTCCAAACACAAGATTGGATCCTCTTACTACCCACTCGAATAGAGGTCGATGCTAGCATACTTTCCAACAATTCTACACGTGCTTCATGATCTGAATAAAGCAAAGGCAACGCTGATCCCCAAAGACTTAAGGACTCGTTGCACAATTGTGAAACAAAGAAGTCGTTATTCAACTCATCTTCGTCCACAGTGGCATTACATTTTGTATAGAAGTTTTCCATTGTTGACATGAGTGATTGGAACGAATTCGATGTTGCACTACTGTAAAAGTTGGTCAGGACAGATAAGAAGGCAAGACGTGTCTTGGTTGATAGAGAAATAGACACATCAGCAGAAGGAGCTCCTAAAACATCTTCTTCCTCGGAGGCACCCAAATCAAGTTTCAATATTTCAGGAGAACCGACAACACTATGCTGGGTATACTCTCCCATGAAGAATCTCAGGCATCTCAAATTAAGATGACATATCGTAGAGTATAATGCCACCCTCTTCCTACCCAACTCTACCAACTTGAGCTTGGTTTTGTGTTCCAACGAGGCAACTTCTGCAGCGGCGGCTGCCTTCCGATTAAGCCCTTTGGTCTCGAGAGATTCCACGGCAGCTCGGGCTGTCTCATCGCCAAAGGCAGCGGAAACAACAGCAAAGTCTAAACCGGCTGGGTCCTCCTTTTCGGGTAGTCCATCTTCGCCAGTACTATCAGCTGAATTGGTAGCTTGGATACCCTCATTGCCAGTTGAAGTAGAATCTACTGCAGCACCCTCCTCTTCTTTGTTATCCTCATCTACATCTGCCAACAAATCATTCAATACTGCAATAGCTGAATTCCGTAAATGACTTGATAATTGGAGAGAGGCAATCAACATTGAAGCGGTAGATGAGTCTGGTACAAATGTTTTGACCGCTTGTTTGTCATTACTTGTATCTTCTCCCTCTTTGGCCTTAGAAGAAGCCTTCTGTTTGGATAAAAATCGTGACACGATATCACCAGAGCTATCAATACTGTCGGGCGACTCATTACCCTGCATTAATCCAAGCACGGAACTTAACAAATGCAACAATACGTGTGACGCAGGCAATTGACCAAAACTTGATAAAGCCGATGGTTCAAAGACGGATGATAGATCCACCTTGGCAGTCAATTTAGCACCCTCATCGGTACAACCCTCAGTAGTCATTGAATCGTCCGTCTCTTCTTCATAATTGGGCAAGATGGATATTGATGGAGGTGTAGGCAATGAAGGGAGGGGAGTCGAATTAGTAGTATCCTTCTCGGGCTCGCTATCTGAGACGTTGCTTGACGGTGCAGGAGTCTTGGTAGCAGCTGTACTTAACGAGCCAGTACCACCAGTGGCAGCCTCGGTTGTGGCATCACTTGCATCGCTACCTCCGCTACCCTCCTCCTCTGAGTTGTCACTGTCAGCTTCAATGGCCGCGGCAAGGCTTAAAGCTAGTGCACGTGCTAAATCCTCATCACCCGAATCTAAATCATCGTCGTCGTCGAGTTCTTCTTCTTCTTCCTCCTCGTCGTCATCAATCTCTTCAAAGCCGACTTCACTTTCTTCGCTATTTGTGGACACAGAGGCATAGGACAAATCATCCAACTCATCGTCATCATCAGATTCATCATCCTCACCCAAGGCTGCATAATTATTCTCACCTCCACTTTCCGAGCTATTATTATTCTCATCCTCGGGATCTTCCTCCTCATCTGCAGCATTAGCAATAGCATTATCTAAATGTTCCGAAACAATATCCACAATATTCTGAAGTAATCGATTAGCCTCTGCGGCTCTATCCTCCTCATCCGCTACCACTGGAGAAGAGGCATTATTATTATTATCCGATTCATTAGAGCTTTCACTAGGACGGCTAATTAATGGAGGCATGGTACTATCACTTGAAACTCCCTCTTCAATTGCTGGAGGATTATCATCACTCTCTTCTCCTTCACCACCTGAATTTGAATCACTCTCTAATGGTGGTGGAGATTCTATATTAGATCCGGTAGTAGCAATTGATAATGATTTCTTCTTCTTATCTTCATCCCCATCATCTTTTGGAGTTGTCAAGGGTGTAGAAGATACTTGACTCTTGAACAAATTAGCCTTTTGTATTTCAATCCGTTCTTCATATGTTGATGATGCATTTACAAAGTATTGTAATAATTCATCATTTAATCCAAAGTCCGTTGATGATACACTTGAAGAATCATCCTTGGGTAATACAGAAAGTAATGCACCCACCTGAAGTAAAGTGCCTTCATTAAATGTATCAACTGATGCTCCTCCGCCACCCGTTGTACCACCACTACTACTACTACCAGTAATTAAATTCTCCAATTCTTCACTAGTATATAAACAACCAGTCAATACCGAAAGCACTCCAATCAATAAACCATGAACACGTGTACTTTGTGATCCATTCAATTGTATCATATCACGTATTGTATTACCTATTATTGATTCTATGTTTGCTGCTGTTGGTTTAGTTGGTGGTGGAATAATCTCTTTCGCCTTCTCTTTCTCGTTGCTGTTGGTGGAGGGTGTTTCTTGGGAAGTAGTGTTGGAATTTGACTGTTTGTCAGGGGAGATATCGGAATTGTCAATTGTGGCACGATCACTGCCGAAGCTTTCTACTCTATCTTCTCCTTCTCCATCTTTGGCGCCCTCTTTGTTATTATTGTCATCGTTGGTAACATCGAACATACTCTTCCAATCTCTTTTAACATTGCCTTTTCTACTACTAGAAGTACCTAATAGTGCAGTTGTTTCATCATTTGAGGCAGTGGATGTTGGTAAAGTAGATGAAGTACCCTTGAACACACTATGGTTTAATACAGTTGATAATAAGGATGGCAAGGTGTTCACACCGTCCGGAATCTTCTTAGTTCCCTTTGCACCCGCCCCAGATTTGTCAGCTGATTTGTTAGCAGGGCTCTCTAATAACTCTTGTAAATCAGATGAACTAACTGAACCAAATATATGTCGTAATGCTGATATCAACTCTGGTGGTGGTATTGCTGCATTACCATTACTTAATATTCCTCCACCCGCTGTTGAAGAAGAAGGTGCACTACCGCCACTTGCTGAGGTTTGTTGTTTGGCTAGAACAGTAGCGCTGTGATTCTTGGCACGTATAATTTTATCATGATGATGTAATATACGTGTTTGCCATCCCTCTTTTAATGTTTGTTTCTCTTCTTCCTCGTCTTTTGTATTATCTCCATCTCCATCTTTATCCTCTTCAGCTGTTGACTTATCGACATCAGCCCCCTCCTTCTCACCAACACTAACATCATTAAACAAATTAGACAACTCTAAACTATCATTAGTACCTGTAATTTCATATCTACCCAAGGAATGTGCTGCATCAAATAATGATGTATCGGTTATACGATTGGAACGGTATTGTAATGCTTGTGCTAATGCTTGTGTCTGTTTTTAGTTTGTTTTATTGTGATAGAAATGTTGGTGTAAGTTGTGTGAGAGATTTAGTGTATATAATGTGCACACATGTAATTACAGATAAAAGAAGAGTTGGTTAGCATTCAAATAAAAGGCTGTATACCATTAAACACAGCACATGCAACACATAAAACAACACACATCGACATCAACAATCAGAAATAATTATTAATATACTCACCCTAACTTTTGATACTCTATAATTTATACCATTTGGATCTATATCTATTAATGTTTCAATTGCATCATCTCGTCCTCCTGATGATGATGATGATTCTATGTTGGTTTGATTGCCCATTGTTCTATATTATTTGTAGTGGAGCCGCCTATCAATGTCAGTAGTAACGGCAGCCGGCGGCTGAAAAATTATGAGAGTGTGAGGTCGGTATCCTTTGCGGTATCCTTTTGCCTGCTTACTTCTTCTTCCTATTTATTCAATGAATGTTCTCATACCAACTGGATGTAGAAAAGGTGTATGAAAGTACGTCCTATACCTATACTGTCAGAGCATTAGATTGATGTTATCAAAGGAGAGAGTCCGTCAAGAGTGAGAGTTTCAATCTTTACTTGGTATCCTAAGCACAAAAAAGATTTGTCAGACGAAGCTTGAAGTCTTCCCCCCTTTTCATTTGGTTTCGAAGTTTGTTTGTTTGCGTATCGTATCGGATGAATACCTGCGCAGTATATGGTATAGTTGGTAGATTATTTTAAAGTACGATATAAAAAAGTAGATATCTTTGCAAATCAAAATAAAAGAAATGATACAAATACTCATCAAAAGCAAAAGAACAACACCAAGGATTCCAACGTGGTCCCCCACCGTAGTACTAACCTGGCCCGACAGTGCTTAACTTCGCTGAGCAGACGGGAAGCGGTGCTGTCACTGTGGTATGGTCGTTCCTGAGAGAGCCTATTTTCGTAAATTTATATACTTACAAAAAACACCGCCACCGCACAAAAGAAAAAATGCTTATTTGCTGCTCTAGATAATGGCAATAGAGATATATAACCATGCTCTCCTTTACTATGCATACTATACTCGTATTGGCAGTCGCTCTGTTTGCTGCTCTTCTTCAGTCCTCATCGGCCTTTGTCGTCTCAAATAATAATTGCAACTTGTGCACATCATATGCTACACAGCTATTGGCATCCCCTGTTGCAATACCAGGAACCGAAACAGAAACAGAAGAAAAGCGTGAGGTATATATACCGGGAGAGGAAAAGACACCATCTACAGAGACGGGTGGAGCAGGAAATAAAGGTTCTGGAAAGTCCGCGTTTGTATTGTTTTATCTTGTCAATGCTTGTGTTCAATATAAAGTCTCGACGAGTCTGCTTCATGTACTGACAAATGATGTTATTATCTCCTCTCTTCATCTTCATAAACTATGAAACGCGCATCTTCAGTGGAATGGTTAATTGATGACCCAAGAGTCAGCAGAGATGATAATGATCCATTTCATATACTTTTATTGGATGAAACATTTGTCAAAAACTCCAAAATTACAATTGAATATGTAGCATCATCATGCACATATGTATTAGGAATGCCATACGATGAGGCTGCAGAATTAGCAGCACATGCAGAGAAGGAGGGATTTAGTTGTCTCGGTACTTGGAGTAGAGAAGAGTGTATAAGATTATCAAAACAACTACAAAATAGAGATTTAGTTTGTAGAGTAGTTCCCTTTTGTGAGGGTGGAGATAGAGCTTGGCAGGCAAGGATGATGGAAGATAGCGTATGGGAAATGTACGTTAAAGCACATTGATTTTACTTTGGTATCCTAACTTAACCTACTCATATCTTTATTTTTACTATATCAGATAATTTGGTCTACTTTTGAGAAGGAGGCATTTCCCATGGTCCAGTATAGTCTTTGATATCTAGATTCTCGGCAATCATCTTAATAACCTCTTCACTAATACCTACTTCCTCAGTATGATAGAATAATATCTCTCCAAATTTGGCTATTGTCATTACCTTCTTATATCCATTTTGTTGTAATAAGTTAACTAATTCATCCTTTGGACGTTCTATCGTTATCCATTTGAATTTATGTTTGTCAAATGGAAAGTCTTTCATAACTAGTAACTCGGCACCTTCGACATCTAATGATAGATAATCAATCACTGCTGGAACGTTTGTTTCTTGAAACACAGTTGCAATTGAAACTATATTCCGTTTCTCATCAACGGTATGAGAGACTGTGCCTGTGTTATCCATACCATCTCCAACTATTCCTCCATAGACACCCCTACCTGCAGTATTTGGTAATCTAACATCAACTTCTTTCCCATCCTCTTCTTGTGTACCTCCTAAAAAAGCACCAACTATTGTACATGTTCGGAAACTTGCTAATCTATACCAATATATAGGATTTGGCTCTAAACATATCCCTTCCCATCCATGCTTTTCTAATAGTAATGAATTTGATAATGATATTGCATCATTCGCTGCTAGATCGACAAAATATGGTTTCCTATTTGTTGAATCAGATTGTTGTATAGTACCTATAGTTGATTCATCATTTGCCTTTGTTAATGCCAATATTAGTACATCTTGTTTAGATTGTGAATATTGCGGTGCATTTGGTGGTGTTACCTTTGAATAAACATATACTGGACGAAATCCTCTTGTATTGCTCTTTGCTATTGGTAGTATGTTTACATTATTATCGTTATTTGCATTATTGTTACTATTGTTATTTGTTGAATCTTCAGAGCAAGGTGATGATTGGATTAAAGATGGTGATGTTATAAACATGGTCACTGCAAAGGCACAAAGTATTGCAACATATCGCTGAAGACTACGTCGATTATTATTTGTAGTGGTAAGATCATGGAAGGGAGATGCGCCGACACCATTTTTAGACACGCCCATCTTGTGTCAAATTATGTATATTGCAATATATAGATTTCGAACCGTACTTGTGAATTCGTGTAGACTTCTAATTCTCCTACCAACTATTAAATAGGCTAATGATGTGGTGAGCTTCGGTGGCGCCGACCATAACTTAAACAAGTCAACAGAGCAAGGGCTGATACTGATATCTACTGGCATATTTTACACTCTCATATTATTTTTTGCGGTATCCTCATGCGAACCCCCCCGTATCTTTTGATGTTGATGTTGTTATTCGATCTTTTGCAATCAATCAGCCATTATAATAAGTAATAGAGTAGTATATCATGCAAATCAAGTTCATCTCATCTATCCTAATCGGCGGAGTGGCTGTGGCGGCTGCTCATCGTCCTTCGTCTCGTCGAGCATTTTTATCAAAGACGACAATGATGAACAATGCCCTGTCAATCCGCGGTGGTGCCGGTTTGCCAGTCGAAGCAACAGCCAAGTCTGTGGTTGCTATTACAGGTCTACAAGGGTTAGTCAATTGGTTAGCTCCTGAAACTTCTCTCGCGGCATATGAGATGGATATCTCCGAAGAAGAACAGGGAATTGCAGAGCACTTTCTGAACTTGGATGGAGCAGATCTCCTCGCACCGTCAATTGCAATGCATGCCATTCTTTCTCACAACGTTGAACCTATGAAGGCATTGGGTATGGGATGCTTAGTGGCAGTTATTACCAACTTTAAGAACATTATCAACGGCAGTTCTGAGAAATTGAAATTAGGAAAAGGAGGCCAAGTGTTTAGTTTAACACTAACCTCATTTCTTACTCATGCTTTACTCACTGGTGCTGACTATGCTACTACAGCAACAAAGGTTTTGTCTGCTTTTTGGGCTCTTGTTGGTTTGCAGTGTCGTCTTGATCCTGAAGTGAGTGTAGTTTGTATGATGTTGATATGTCCCATTTTTGTGCATATGATATGTCCATTTTGCTCATGCACACATCTCTACTCTCTCGTTGAAAGGCTGCTGGGAAGGCGTGGGGATGTGAGAGTCGTTCGGATAAGATCAAGTTCATTGTTAAGATTATGGGGCAAAATCTAATGCACTTTGCTGTATTGAGTTGGTTCATTGCCTCGGGTGAAAGCCCACTCAAAGCATATGGTTACTCAATCATCCCAGCATTTCTATCTCTAGCAGCCCAGTGCTTCATTGAAAAGGATGAAGCTGGTCCTCCTCTTAAAAACTTGTATCCCTGGGTAGTTATTCAGGTATTATGGCTCGGTACTCTTTGCATTTGATTAAGCCTGTATGACGCATGATGATAAGGTTATATAAGTGCCACAGTGTATGAGGATAATGATATCTAATAGTTGTTGTTGTATTACATATCTATATTGATTACCCGTCGTCTATCATATACCAAAATATACCTAGACATTACGCCCAAGCCGCTCCAGAATACCTCTCTTCCTCTCTTCGTTTAACTGTTTCTGCCGA
>Ga0214481_100536_pt1 | contig 19028 bp, 17 predicted proteins | sample M1_20Mar14CPVII9_4_FD_165057 | JGI IMG/M metagenome (GOLD analysis project Ga0214481, IMG submission 165057) | Marine eukaryotic communities from Monterey Bay, California, United States - M1_20Mar14CPVII9sort6BwellG10 | ecosystem: Environmental > Aquatic > Marine > Unclassified | place: USA...
CGCATCAGTGACTCGTTGGCCGATAGCGACGATGTCCAAAAACTCAGTTCGCGCTGCGAAGGGTTCGATTTGAAAAATACGATTCTAAATTTCCAACTTGGGGGTCGTCTCGACGAAGAGGGGAAAAAAGCATGGGTTCCCAGTCGTTCCACTTTTCGGAAACGGGACATGAATGTGTCCTAAGAGCCACGAGTCGAGTCCAGAGTTTTGAAAGTCTGTTTCGGACATGTTGAAATAACGGTTGTCGGAGTCCAGTCCAAATCCATCAACGTTTCCGTGGGCAATTCCGATGTGGACGGTGTCTTCCTCTTTATCCCTGTCATTAGTCCAGCCAATCATATGATCGCTGCTGTGCTTACTCGGGCAAGGACAAGCGTAGAAACAAACGCGGCCAGCATCTGACTCAAATTCTTTGGTTTCCTGTTTGAGTAGTGGGGTAACGCAGGTTCCCTCAGCCTCAGATTTGAAAGTTAGCCACAGTTTATTTTCACTGCCCTCATAGTAATCGTGGTTGCCGGCAAGAACTAAAACGGAATCGCCTTCAAACTTTGCCAGGATGGAAACCGTGCGTTTAATCAGTCTCTTCGCAACCGTCTGTTTATCGAAGAGATCTCCAGCCACCACGAAGAAATGAGCTTTTTGCTGATTGGCTGTTTCTACCAAGCGTTCGAGTGCGAGAAAACGCTCTTCTACCAAACGCTCACGAATTTCGTCCGGGTATTTCGCGAAGGACAAACCGATGTGATTATCGGCGGTATGAAGGATTTTAAGAGCCATATTTTGTCTAATTTCGAGGATTGCTCTGGCGGATCATTGGGGCGCACTGCAAGTTAGCCAATTGACATGTAATGTTCAAGCAGTTTCAGCGTCTGGGGATGGCTAAGCAGTGAGAGTTTGTTCAATCGCAGCCGAGTGGTTTGGAACTCCCAGGGTTTAATTCGTCGGGAGAAAAATATTACCGCGGCCAACGGTCGAGTTGATTATTCTATTGCTCTGATTTTTGTACTTTCAGTAAGCTTCTGGGGAAAGGCATGCCATTTGTCAGATCAGTCACGGATTACTGGTTTCTCGAGTAAACGGTGACATCAAACTTCAAGGTCTTAGCAATTAATTTTGGCCATTGTTTTAGTAAAGAATCATCGAAGTCTCTACCTCTAGATGGCCAGTCCAATCCCAAGGCAGTGAGAACGATGTTTTGATACTCATGTATTTCTCTCCCTTTATATTTCGGGTTTTCCGAAAGTTTTCTAGTGACTGCCAAAAGGTTCTTAGTGTGCCACTGATTTAGCTTCTTGATCATCGGAAGCGTTTTGGGAGTTTTATTGAAAACCCAGACCAAGTTCTTGCCAACCGTAATGCTGCGAAGTGATTTTCTAAACAAGAAATTATATAGGTCACTGCTTGAAGGAAGATCGGGATAAGTTCCTGAAAGATTTGTTGGGTGAGAATGAAAGGTGCAAGAAGATCTGTGACTAGGCACACGAGCTTCTCTTTGGCCACATTTGACAAAACGAATGCGTGTTTTAGTTAAATAGCCACCGTATTCGAATGTCTCAGCAGAAGGGAGTTTTTGATAGACTTGTTCTGCAGACAACCCGGGTCTCAGCCGAATTACTTTCCATTGATCAGGTTCGTAATGTTCGCCAGGTATATCATCATTAATGTAGAGTTGATCATAACCCAACTTTAAAGGAAAAGGTTTCGGAAGGTGTTGCGGTTGTGTCGTCATAACTACTTTTCATTTGATCTAGGATTCAACTTTTTCTATGCGGTCACTTGAAACCGCTAATTTGAAAATTGTAGGTCTTTCTCGTGATTAGAGGTTCAGCGGCATAAAATCAGGCTAGCCAATTAAACATTATCAGGGATTTTGTTTAACCGACCATCCAGCCATTTTGTCGTTAACTTTGGCTAGTTCATTGAGTGTTGACTCGATGTCGAGATCCTCAGCGTGAATGATCGTGACGGTTTGCTCGTCGAGGTTGATGTCAAAGGCACGGATCTTGGCAACGGTGTTCAATCGGCTTCGCACGGAAGCGGCGCATCCCGTTCAGGTCATCGCAGGAAGGTTGATGGTTACCTTTTCACCTTCTACTTTTGAATCTTCGAGGCTCGATTTTTTGTCACTTGCATCGCTTCCATTGCCCGCTTTAGATTTGACTCCCCGGGTTGGTTTGCCAATCGACATGCTCACGGTTACTGCCGCGGCGACTCCCTCAGTCATCTTCGTCATTCCGAATTTGGTGCGGTCGAGTTTAAACTCGGAGGTAAGGAGGAACCCCTGATCGGTTGATTGGTATTTCGCCGGAAACTCAAAATCACCTTCGACGCCGTGGAGCGTCAGTTTGCCTTGGATGGTGCAGTTGCCGTCCTTGCCGAATCTGATGGAGGTGCTTTCGAATTTTGACTTTGGAAACTTGTTCGCTTCAAAGAAGTCAGCATTCATTAGGTGTTTCGTAAGATTGTCGAACTCCGTCCAGATCGAAGTGATTTCCATATCGACGTTGAAAGCGACGGGTTTCCCATCCGCGATTTCGACCTGGCCTGTGAATTTCTTAAAACCACCGAGTCTTGGTTTCGGTTTGTCACCTACGTGAGTCCCGATGAACTCGATGCTCGTATTACCGGGCACCAATTCGCAGATCAGTTTGCCGTTTTGTGCATTCACCAGAACGGGAGTTGATTGGGGTTTCGTTTCTTGGGCGGTTGCTACCGATAGCGGCAGTGTGACCAAGAGAAGGATTGAGAGATATAGTTTTTGCATGAGATTTGCCAGAAAGGAATTTGAGTTTGAGAGTCGGAGCATTATTGATAGATAACCGTTGGGGGACAAGTTGAAATTTCAATGTGCTACGACTTACATCCCTTTGATCGGTAAGAGATTCATTCAGTTTATTAGCTCGCTAGTTTTAAGTTTTCCAAAGCAGAGTTGACCGCTTTTTCAATTTGAGCTTTGGCGCTAATCGCATTGATGGCGCTGTAAGTGCAGAGGGATCGCATATGGCGGTTAAAAGTCGCCTCAAGAGCCTTGGTTTCCGAGGCGGGCACTTCAGAGCAAAAAGATAAACGCTCCATATTTACTCGCTCGTGATAATAGATTTGCAGATAGGTCGAGATGACTTGGTCAATGATTAGTTTTTCGACGGTCGTTCCGTTTCCTTGTTCCATCAGCTGCAATTGGAGGTGGTAGATTTCTTTATTGAGACATTCTTGGAGGAACAAGTCTTTTTGTGTGAGTAACTTAATCCATCCATAGTGGGCACGTTTGGCAAGATTTGCATTTTGAAGTACCAGTTGCGGGTTCTTTTCAATGTGCTCTTTCAGAAAAGGTAATGCGGTTGCATCACCATTTTTAGCTCGTTCGATGCACTGCTGTATATCGAGTGGATCGTGAGTTTTTGCGTTTGGTTGTTTATCGTCCATGGGATTAGCTCCTTTTTTTGATTTAGTTTTTGAAATTTTCCGCCATCCACGAGATGCGGGGTTGTGATAGCCGTCACCGGCCATCATTAAATCAACGAGTTTAGAAGTAGATTTTTCGTGACGTTTTTGCGCAGCTTTCGCGTCCGCGACCTGCTTGGAGATGTCCCTCTGCTTTCTTTTATGGGCCTGCTGCTTTTCATGAATCATGGATTCAACTTCTGCACGTAAACCTTTACCGAAGTAGGTCTTCTTCCATTTGCCGTCAGGTTGTTTCACTTTTTTGTAGAAGTACTTGTTTTTGCCGCGTTTTTCCCAGGGCATGTGCTCTCCTTTCTTTTTCGTTCGTCCGGAAGTGGATCAACTTGGCTGCTCGTTACTTTTAATTTTACAAAGGTGCGGGTCGTTTCTTGTAAACCAGTTTTGAGGCAAGGTCCCAAAATGTTCTCTTTCGGGGGACAAGCGAGAGAAGAAGACCTCGCAAATTTCCGTCTCAAATATTTTGGGCTTTTTTTGAAATACTTTTGAGGTAGAGCCCGTGCGCGCAGTGTTTTTTGAAAAATGCCCGTGGTCAAAAAAGCTTAACGCTAGAAGAGAGCAGTTAGTTGATCAAAAAATTTTGTTCTGTGAGTGCCAAATCAACCTCGATTTTGCTCCGGGGATGCCGCTTGGATTACCTAAATTTTTGCCAATTTGGTGTCATTATTAGATGAAGCGGAAACTTAGCTCTTTCCGGAGCCAGTTTCTCACCGCTTCAACACGCTCTGGCGATCTCCAATGGAAACATCTGGGGGACGGGCAGGGCGTTTTTGTTTCGCTCCCGTGTTTCGCGGGGCGTTTGTGTCAATTCACGATCGCTCCGCGGGAGCGATCCAACTGGAGGATTTAACTGATGGCAGATCTTTTGATGCACTGCGGCGGTAAGCACATCACACGTGATGAGCTTAATTGGGCACCCACTCCTGCGCGTACCGATACCTGGGTTCCTGTCCCTCACCATCGAATGCTTTCGATCGTCGACAAGACGATTGAGGGGCAGGGGTTTCGGGTGGCGAATGAAGCTCACGGATTATGGGGGGAAGGTGCAAGGTATTTTGGGTTAATGGAACTTGGTTGTGAATCTGAGGATAAAGACTTTAGTCTTGTTCTCGGTTTGCGAAATAGCCATGACAAATCGTTCCCAGCCTCTCTTGCTTTGGGGAGTCAGGTTTTAGTCTGTGACAACCTCTCGTTTTTTGGTGAGGTGGTTCTAAAACGCCGGCATACGCGATTCATTGAACGTGATTTGCCTGGCGTCATTAATGAGGCGTTTGGGCGACTTTCGGATCTTCGAATTCAACAAGCAGATCGGATTGGCGCTTACAAAGAGAAGCGAATCTCAGATCGCACGGTTCATGATCTTCTGGTCAAAGCAGTTGATTCCCGTGTGATTCCGGTGACCCAGCTTCCCAAAGTGCTCGAAGAATGGCGAGAGCCAAGCCACCAGGCGTTCACTGAAAATGGACGAACGGTCTGGCGATTGTTCAACGCCTTCACAGAGAATTTTAAAGGGAGGTCGTTGGAAATGCTTCCCCGACGATCTCATGCACTGCACGGCCTGATGGATCGAGTGTGCCACCTCGCGGCTTAGTTCGCGGCTGGTTGGGTTGAAGTGTTAATCGGATGAATTTTGTTACGCGGCTACTTCGGTAGTCGCGTTTTTTTTGTGAAAGGAGCAAGCAATGACTCAGTCTGAGTTGAACCAAAACGTTGCCGAACGTACTGGGGAGTCGATTTCGGTAATCGAAAGCCGCGGGTTTTCGCTTGATTTGGGAGGAGTCGGTGGCGCGGTTGAAGAGTAGAGCATTCGAAAAATACGTGTTTGGATGAGTGAGTTTTAATTCCGGAATTAAAGGAGGTGTTTTATGCCAATGAAATTGAACGTTGGACTTAATCAAAAGAGAGGGGAACCGAATTACGGTTCCCGGGGAGCGAGTTTTCAGGTTGAAGTGGAGATTGACTCTTCGGTGGCGATTGACCCTCGGCGGTTGCGTGAGCGGGCGCGTGCTTTGTATGCGATTGCTCGAAAGGCAATTGATGAGGAGTTGGGTGGAGGAGAAGCCATTGAAGTAACCGGTTTGGGAAGAGAGGAGCGGCAGATTTTAACTGGGAGCACGACAATGGCGACGGCAGGGCAGGTGAGGGCGGTCTTTGCAATCTGCCGAAGTCAAGAATTGAATCCTTTTGATTTAGTGCAAAACCGGTTCGGCCGTAAACGGATTGAAGATCTTTCGATTCGTGAGGCAAGTTGTCTGATCGATGAGTTGAAGCGAAATCCAAACGTTTTGACGGTTGAGGATCGGGCGAGTAGCGCGTGAGTTGAACATGGCTGAGGCGTAGTTTTTTAGCGGTGGTGGTTTCTTAGTTTTTTGAAAGGTGTTTATGGGGAATGTTTCGAGAACGGCAAAGCATAAGCTCAATGGTGCTTATGTAATTGGTTCGGTTTTGATTGCCGGATTGATCGGAGGAGTTTTTGGTAGCTGGTTTATTTTCTTTTTAGCACTTGGTGTGCTGGTGGCTATCAATATCCATGATGGATCGATTCGAGTTTAGGTGGGAGGCCATAAGAGGCTTGCGATTCATTTTGAATCGCAAGCTTTTTTTTAGCTATTGGAAAGTTCAAACAATTAGTTTCGGGTGAGTATTCTATTCGCCGACTTCTGGTTCGATGATATATTTTGAACAGAATGCATCGATCACGTCCCGTGAATGATCGTCAAGATATGTTGTTGTTGTTTGCTGAATAGTTTCCGGGACTCCTCCATAAAACGGTTCTGCAATCGCGCCGGCGATACAGGCCATAGTATCAGCGTCGCCACCGAGGGAAATTGCCAAGCGAATAGCGGATTCAAACGAATCGGATTCGATGAACGCAAGAATTGATTCAGGGACAGAGCCTGCACAAGAAACATCGAACGAGTATGAAACCCGAATGTCATCAAGGTTTCGTGAGAGGTCGTATTTAAATTTCGCCGTAACGAATTCCCGTATTTCTTGTTTCGACTGACCGGTTCTGGCGAGGTAGATGCATCCCGCAACCGCTTGGGCGCCGGCGATTCCAGCTGGATGATTGTGGGTTACCTCGGCAGTTTGTGCTGCTAAATCCAAAACGGATTCAAGTGAGTCTGCGGCATAGGCGGTTGGGGAGACTCGCATGGCCGAACCGTTGCCCCAACTGTTGTATGGCTTGGTATCGTAGGACCGGGCCCAGTTTTTAAATGTGCGGCCATATCCAACAAACGGGTATCGCGCAACGTAACGATGAAAATAATCATGGAGTTTACCACCGCTTAAAATCCAGTCGGCGACGGCTATCGTAAGTACAGAATCGTCGGTTAGGCGGGACAGTTTTCTGAACAATTCAAAGTCTAGTGATTTGGTTGGAGATCGTTCATAAGACGAACCCACGACATCACCTACGATTGCACCAAACATCAAGTTTCCATCCTGTAGATTCAATAATGAGTGTTTTAAAGTAGCCGCCATAATAACGGAGCGTTTGGGAAGCGCAAGCTCACTGCTAACTCACGAAGTCGGTGAATCATTGGATTGGAAGGTGCCGATGATGCAGTCACTGTCGAGTTGCAACCGTCCGGGAGCATTAAGATCGCGTTTTTTCGAGGGGCAAGCGTTGAGATCGCGGTCGATGAGGATGCGGTCTCAACCGCAGGCCCCCAGATAAAAGCCACTACAAGTGAAATACCGGTCCACTTTGTTTTCGTGAGTGAATTTGGTCGATAGCTTTCATTCTTAAATTAAGGTAACGCTGGGCCGCGAAAAACTCCACCTTGATTTGGCTCGCGATGCCAGCGAATAAATTTGATGTCGAGTTCAGGAGTTCCTGGCAACGGATCAATTAGCTGTTGGCCGTGCTTGCTTCGGATACGCTCAATGGTCGCATCGGTTCCAGTTAGATGTTGGGAAACGATGATGGTCCTTTGGTCTGTTAATGACCATGCTCCTACATCAAACAATTTGTGGACAGTTGGCTCCAATGACAAACCATTTGATAATAGATCGGGCCCTTTGTAGGCATGCCATTGAACGTGGGCCGCTTCGCATCCAAAATAAGATCCACCAATTGCGGCTCTAAAACCGCTAAAGGCACAGCGGTATTCGTAGGCGCGCAGAACCTGCTCCCGAAAGCGAGGGTCTCGTTTTTTTCGAGTTGTGTACTGCTCTTTGCTTTCTCCAGCGGAGGTGGAACCTTCCAAGTGAATACCTGCAGCATTGAGAATTGCTTCATGGGTCGATGGTGCAAAATGTTCGTCGAGAAGTTGGGCAACAATAGTGGCTGTGAGCTCCGAGTCGGTGCTGAGTTGTTCTGCCACTTCATCGGTAAAACCTGCGGTTGAATTTTGTAAAGCAGACATTCTTGGAAAGCCGCTTGCTTGACGATCAAGTTCATCTCGATCGTGCACGTCCCATAGCCCATCAGTAGAAAGATGCCAGTAGGGTAGCTCGGGCTGATGTTGCCTTCTAACAGGCGGAGCGTACGCATCAAGAAGCGGAAGAAGCGCAGTCTTCACCTCTGGGAAAGTAACTGTTTTGTTTCCAGCTTGCAGTTGCCCTATTGCGTATAGAATTAGCAATGGTTTGTGAGGTGCGCGTCGAGTACCGCTTTTAAAGGTTCGGAGTGCTCGTATTTGATCGACCAAGTTGAAGGGTTTGGAGTCTGTCATGCTTCGTAAATAATCATCAGTTTCAGGTGTTGTCTAAAGAGTTTTTTCAAGTCTTTATGTTATTGACCATTGGTGTATTGGTAAGTTGGGCTTTGGGAAGTAATTGCATAATAGGCACCAATCATATCAACTTCTCGTTCTTTGAGTTGGTGAGGTTCTGCATCAGGCATCACTGAGTAAAAGCAATTTGTGTTTTTAAAGTTGGAGTTTTTTGAGTGCGTACTAAGTCGTTTTCTCAAAGAAAGGGACTCGCCACAATAAGCTAATCCTTCTGCGGTGACAAAGCGGTAAATGCCAGGCAAGTCTGGTACATTCACAGTTTGTGTCAAAGCGTGTTTTTGCCAATGTAAGCCAAGCCAAGTGTTCGAGTGAAAGTCCGTCGCGTTAATTGCCCTGGGCAACGAGGTTTGTAGCTTTGTTGAACCGTTCTTCATCATCGGTCGATTTTGCTTTTTATTGGACGGTCGAGACCAGAGAGGATGCGAATGTCCGAAATTGGCAAGAGTGCTTCGGTTGTAATGGTTGCGATGTAGGTGGAGGAGGTAATCTTCGAAGCACTGGCGTTGTGTGTAAGGGACCTCTAGGTGGGCAACTGAAACCTCATAGTGAAATTGGTTTTCATTTTTGTAGGCCCACAAGACTGGCGCCGCAGTGTGGGGATCGTTCCATGGTGGATCTTGCTGTGGGCGAAGCACATGTTTTACCAATGCCCGAACACGCTCCCGAAGATTACGGCCGGTCTGGCCAATGTAAATAAGTTCATTGGATTGCGGAGATCGGACTCGATAAACACCAGCTTTATTACTGATATGGGTTTGGTAGGTTGATATTGGAGAGTCAAAGTTGACCCAGACAGACCAGTCTAATCCAGCCCAGTTTGTGTCTTGTGGATTTCGCATATGTTTACGAGTGAAAGAGAAGGAATGGAAATTTTAGCTATTAGCAAGATCGCCTGCACAAATATCTCATTTTTAATGCTGTTTTCAGAAGATGTGAGCCACGCCACTTATAATAGTCTACGTGCTTGTTTTTTAAGTGGGTTGAAATTGGCCTTGGTGAATTGATAGTTTTTAAGCTTGGGTTTGCAAGTGAAGTTAACATTCGAACGATGGCTAATTCCAAGGTTAAGATCTTCTGTAGACGAGATTCTATTTCGTTTCATGGTCGCTGCTAGACTTATCAATTTTTGAAATGGAAAAGAGTTTTCTCAAGAACGTTGGATGTGTGCAAAGTTGGAGCACTGGTAAATCAATGTGGTTTCGCCAAAACATGACAATGAAAAAATCAAAAAAACCGATTCCTGTTGTAGACGTGTTTGCTGGTGCTGGTGCTGGTGCTGGTGGGCTAGGCGAGGGATTTGCTAGTTGTTCTTTTAAGAGAAATCGAAGATTTGATATCAGGGTTTCTGTCGATAATGCAGAGTCTCTTTGGAAGACTCTTTTGCTTCGAAGCTTTACTCGGTAGTTCCCGCAGGGTGAGCTGCCCAAGGATTACTATCAAATTCTAAAAAAGCTGGAACGGCCACAAGACGAATGAATACAGGAGCTGTTCGAGCGTTACCCAAAACAAGAGGCCGCAGCAAAAAAAAGAGGCGATGCTCGCAGGCATTGGTGAAAAAAAGGTCGCCGATGCGATCGAGGAGGCTATTGGAGATGAAAGGCATTGGGTGTTATTTGGTGGGCCACCTTGCCAATCGTTTTCAAATGCTAACCAAAACTTCAGTGCTCAGGGGCAAGGTGAATCGAAGGAAGATGTTAGAGCAAAACTCTGGAAAAATTTCGTTGAAATTATTGCTAATCATCGTCCGTCGGTTTTTTTGATGGAGAGTGTAAGAGGGCTTTTGAAAGCCAAGAATGATGATAAGAAACCAGTTTTTGATGAAATTATTAGTAATATGAAAGAGCCTGGGGCAAGCCCCGGAAGGAAAGGGCTAAAGAAAAATAAAACTTCATACAGGCTTTTTGGTTTGGTATCAGGTAAGCAATTTACTGGGGATGGCAACGATTTTTTAGTGAAGGCGGAAGAATGTGGAGTGCCTCAAGCAAGGCATCGTGTATTTATACTAGGTGTACGCGAGGATCTTGGGATGGAAAATTTGCCCAAGGCTTTGGAGGTTAAGAAGGAAGTAAATCTTTCCGAGGTGATAGATGATTTACTTAAGCTCCGTTCACGTTTGTCGCAGAAACAGGGCCATGTCGATGGTGCTGAGGAATGGGCTAATTTTATTAAAACGGCAAAGGATTCCTCTTGGTTCAAGCATCCTCGGACTGTAGATAGCGAACTGAAACAGATTCTCGAAGAAACACTGTCTTCAATCGACCTCCATACTGATCGTGGTGGTGATTATGTGCGATCGAATAAAGAACCCAAGGCGCTGAAACATTGGTTTTTTAGCAAAGGCTTTAGGGGTGCTTTTAATCATGAAACGCGAGGTCACACGGTTTCAGATTTGCATCGTTATCTTTTCATTGCGTGTAAAGCAAAGTTGACAGGTGAAAAATCTCCCGCGATTTCAGATTTTCCAGACGAGCTTATGCCAGACCATAAGAGTGCGAAGGAAGGCACTTCTTTTCTAGACAGATTTCGAGTGCAGATGCCAAATCGGCCATGAACAACTATAACTAAACACATACGGAGCGATGGACACTAATACATCCATCATGATCCAGGTCAATGTCGAAGTCTGACTGTGCGGGAAGCTGCTCGCTTACAAACTTTCCCTGACAATTATTTTTTTTGTGGCTTTCGCACCAGTCAGTATGAGCAAGTTGAAAATGCAGTTCCGCCATATTTAGTTTTTCAGATAGCAGAGGTCGTAATCGCAATTTTTCAAGAATTAGATTAGTTGCAATGCATCATGTTGGCCGCCCGGGTGTTTGCGAATTTATTCTTGCGCAATTATTTTGAGTTTCTGTTTAGAATGGAGCGGAACTCTTGAGAACCGATACAATCAGTTCATCATCTAGGCAGTCAAGGAGAGCTAAGCCGCCGTGAAGATGGATATTCGCTCTGTGTTGGTAATGTTTTGAGATTATTATTTAACGCTGAATTCAGCGAGCGAGGGTGTCGGTTAGTCTTTGGTATTCGAGTTTCAATTACTTGGTGACCAGCCGTAACTTTCCTCTGCCGTCAGCCATATTTTTTTACATACCACGCAGAGGACGGCTGAAGGTTCTTTTTTTCCTTGCTCTAAGGTTCGTCCCATATTAAAACACTGGCTCCGTTGTTTGCCCTGCATGAAATCTCGGTCTTTCAGCCATTTGGACAATTCCTTCCAGGCTTCACCGCCTTTGGTTTTGCAGAAATCCAAGTCTTGTTCTTCGGATTTTGCGGGGGAATCATACTTCTTGCTTCGACGCCCCGAAATCATGGCGTCCTTCATGTCTGGTAGGCCGTCCATTTCAAATTCAAGCAGTGACTTCCAACAGTCTTCCTTCTTGCACCATTCCGTTACATTCAATTTCGTTTTGCGAATATGTTTATTCACCTCACGAGCCATGATTTCAATGGCCTCGAGGACTGAGTCGTCAATTATTTGCTTCGACCAAATTTTGTCCAAATCCAATTTCAAACCGGTCGAGTGATGAAACCATGCAAGTGTGTAACTCACGATGGCATGGGTATAGCCGCCGAATTTTTGTTTGCGAACGATTCTCTCGGTTTCGTTCCAAAGCTTGATCAAGGCAACAGTTTTCCTGAAGAACGCTGTCCAATCTTCATTCTCAAGCTCCTGCATCCAATTGTTGAATCTGGCGAAATTTTTCATCGCGCCCAAGCAAACTACGTGAGGCTGTTTCCGGTAGGAGTTCCATGCCTTGCCAAACTTGTTCTTGTCAAATCTCTGTTTCTTCGGATACTTCTGATCGAATTTTCTCTTCTGCGCTAATGTCTTAGCCTGGAGTCGTCGCGTCTCTTCGTAACTCCCTCTGGATTTTTCATAAAACCAAAAGCTTTGAACGGATCCTCCAGTTGGATCTGGGGCAGGGCAATTCAGGGAAATCGCATTCAGTTCTGGGTGCGGCGGATCGTTGGCCAACAGGTCCGCCATTTGAATCTGGTTTTGAGTATTGGAAAACCGACCAATCCGAGGCAAGAGGATATCAGATAATCTGTCATCATCCTTGAACCACTCTGGATTGGCGTCATCATCTATGACAAACAGTTTCATTTGTACCATGACGTGGGTCAGATCAGCCCCAAATTTTTCTCGGGTGTGATAAAGCGATGCCGTTGTCTGGCCACCATTAACGATTTGAAAATCCCGTACACTTGAAATTGCCTGCTCGCCCGAAGCCAGATCGATCAGGTCGACTTCTTTTGCATAAACGGTGATGCCATTGTTATAGGCACAGAAGAGCGTTGGTTCGTCCCGGATTGTGTTGCGTATTCCCTGATTGACTTTCACCCGTTGCGAGAGAAAAACGCGTACATTGCGCTCCAAGAGCCTGATCTTCCACTTACCATACAGGTCCGCGAGAACTTGTCCAGGTACAAATGCCAAAAAGGCAGAGTAGGAACCACACGAACTTTCACTTTCCACGCATTTGATGGGCGAGTCATAGTCACCTTCAAAATCGATCGTAATGTGTTCGCGTTCGCCAGTCATCACAAAGTCTTTTGTTCGTTGGATATCCCAAACGACTTTGGTAACGGCGACGCCTTCTATTTCATCATCTTCGGCATGCCGTTCTCTAGTGATGCCATCCGTAATCACGATTATCCTGGCAGATACAATCGACTTTCGACATTCATAGATAAGGGATGCTAGTTCCTGGGCAGGATTGGAAACTTCGATCTTGTCTTTGAGCTTGCCTTGAATACTCTTTTGAAAAAAATTGACACCACGCTTGAATACCTTGTCGATTTCCGAGTTAGTGACATTGGCTTCTTCGATATCGTTGCAATTAAGAAAGTGAGAAACTACCAGAGTTACGACCGTGAACTCATCGTCAAAGGCGTATCCGTCAATCTTGATTCCACGATCTTGCCAATGGCTTGGTTCGAAGTTGTCAAATTCACCGTAGTCGTCCAGGATTTCCGAAAATTTCTCAACAAAAGCATGCTCAAGCAGAATGTCCATCGCTGTGGCGTCAGTCTTGACATCACTGTGGAAAGACGCAGTAAACTCTTTTACCGTCATCGTGGTCATAGAAGTGGCTCCTTGAGCGAAGCGAGATAGGATTGAATATCGGCCTCGAACGACCGACACGCGGAAATCAACAGTCCATACTTCAAACTGCCAACACCATCCGGTGTGTCGATAATTCTGGGGAAGTCGTCGCGAACTTCGAATAGCGTTTCTTCGCCGATGATAAAGTGCGATTTGTAAATGGGAGTGTGATGCTCGTGGTAGCCTGCATTGATCAAACAGTCCTCGAATCGCAATAGAGCAGTTGCCGAGGATTTCAGTTTTTTTCGAATCAGTTCAACTTTCGTCGGAAGCGTTGATCCGCCGCCATCGGTTTTTCGAATAGCAACGAAAAATAAATGGAGCGAGTTCAGGTTTCTTTCATCAAGTTGGCGCTCGTTGTTTACGATGATTTGTTGTGGTTCCTTCGTCATTGTCGTCTTGACTTCTATTACATGTCCGGTCATGTCAAAATCGTGAAAGTTTCGTTCACAGCCCTTCCACGATTCCACGACACAATTCAAGTCCAATCCACTTTCGATCATGCCATCAAGCCATGTCAACTCACCAAACAAACCGGACTGTTGATGCACGTTGAGACCGTCGACGCCACATTTTTGAAAAAACCGCCCCCACTTCTGAATGCTCTCTTCGATTTTTTCATTGCGATCCTTAGTAGATTTTGCATCTTCAAGATTCGCCACCAAATCGTTGCAGAAGGCCAAAAAAATACTACGCTGATCTTCATCACGCAGCGACAACGCGAGCTGGCAATTTTCAGGTCGCGGCTGGAGCTTTAACGGCAGTATTGAGAATCCCATTCCATGCCATTCCGGCAATTTTCGTTTTCCGTCATTCCAGTTTGGAGGTACTTCAATCAACAATTCGAGGGCCTGGTCGATCCCGGCGATCGAGGCGCGAACACCCTCTGCCGAACTCCCAAGCAGCCGGTAGACTCTTGTTGTCGGGTCTCCGCCGTCATCTGTTTTCGATAGTTCTCGCCAAACTTCTTCGATTTCATTCATAGTTGGTCCTCAGCATCCTGGAACACCGAATTGACCTCGTATTGCGTTTCAATGGTCGTTCCGCTGTCGGGAAAACTAATTGCTATCCCATAAACGGGAGCGTCCATTTCCAATCCATATGATTTTTCGCTCTGGGAGCAGTAGATTGGATAGATCATCAAGAATCCCCGTTTTTTTGGGCGACCAAATGATCCTCTGATTTCTTTGCCTGTCGGTTTGTCGCCAGCAATGTTCTCACAAAGCGAAGCCTTTTCGGATTCACTGAAGTCGAGCCACTCATCAGTTGGACTTATCAAAGTGCTGATTGCCACGCTTGATTCTGATGGCGGCTCATTTGGGACTCGCTCCACGCATCCAAACTGCCTTGATCCAATATTCAACGAACGGTCGCTTTTAGATTTAGAGACAACCGCGATACTCCATTCCGTCAGGTCGCCGCTTCCATGAACCAACTGCTCTTTAATAAACGTTGACATTTTTGCGGGATCGACAACGGTTGCCGCCTCGGAATCTGTCCGGTAAGAATCCAGAAACTCGGTTACTGGTTCGTGACCGAGTCCGTTCCAGACTACTGTTCCGTTATCCCGAGGTGGCTCAGATGTGGTCATGCCGTCGGCGGACTGCAATAATTTTTCCAATGCGACAAAGTTGTCTTTTGACTTCGTTAAATCAAAAACAACCGTCTGGCTGATCCTCCCGGAGTAGTTCAACTTCAACCGCTCGGAATTACGCCTTTTTCCTGCAGAAGTGATGGCCAGTTGACCTGGGTGATCGAGAACCTTCAATCCAAAATTCAGTGGTTCCTGCCTCAACCGCTCCATGTACTTGAGTTCATTTCGCAATTCAATCGATGCTGTGGCGATAAACCTGTACCAACGGCAAAGTCCCCTAGTGGTGTAGATCCGGCACAAGTCTTCATAACCGTCACGGTAGCCAAACCAACGCCCCATCTGCATCAATGTGTCGTACATTTTTGATGCGCGAAGGTAGTAGCTGACGGTCAGTCCATCTAATGTCAGGCCACGGGAGAGTTTGTCACCACCAATTGAAATGACATTTTCTCCCTGTTCCTCCCAAGGAACTTCTTCTCCTTGGTCAACTCTTTTTTGAGTCTCCATTTCGACCTGTCGGTATTCAAGACTCTCTGCAGATGTTCCGTTGATACTCTTTACTTTTACCCTCTTTGCGATTGGGTATAGGTTTTTAACGACGTCGTCCCAACTCGTATTCTTGCAACCGAATTCGCTCTCAAGCTCTTGGGTTGTGGGAACAAAATCGCGCTCCCAAAGATCCTTGAGTTCGGCCAAGTTGTCACCGCCGCTACGTATCCGATCGACATTTCGTTTTAACTCACGTTCAACCAGTTCCTGTACTTTGGACTGTACTAACGTGAAACGAGTCACATGGATCAACATTGAATTGTGTTTTGGCGAATTTGCACGCAGGCGCCTCAAAGCGCAAACAATCAAGAAGGCCTTAATGGCCTCTTTGAGTGAGTCAGGCAATTGGCCGATTTCTAGTTCCTTTTTATGTTTAGAAGGAAATGCAACTTCTGCATCGGAAACGTATCGAAGCAATGGGAGGGGAGCCTCCGCTTCAATTCCGGCCATTCGATTTTCATTGAGGCCGAATAGCCGAGCGGGCCCCACGTAGTTGGAGGGTTGAGGCAAATTCAATATGAAGTTTCTGGGAAAGAGATCCTGACCGTACGTTGGGTGAAGTTCATCGTGGTGGATGAAAATATTTGCAAACGGCGTAGCGGTATAGCCGATGTAAATGCTCTTATGAAATGCGGCCAGCAGTTGGCGAATCCGTTTGTTCGTTTGGGCCGGGTCACATTCAGGATCGACGTTTCCATATTCGTCCTTTAAGACTTTTTTCGTGTTCACTGACGCGTAGTCACACTCGTCATCGATAACCATGACTGGAATATCTTCAATTACGACTCGGCCGGTAGAATCCTTTTTTCCGATAATCGATGTGGACCACTCAAGCAAGTTCCGCAAAATGGAAACATGTTTTTTGATGACGAGGATTGTCGGCAAACCGTCCTTCGAAGGTATTAGTCCTGCCGTCTCAACGGAGCGACGTTTGAAGTCGCCATTTTCACTTGCGTTCGTCAGCGTCTGAATGACACCATGGTCGGGGAAAATCTTGCGCACACCCGACGAACGAGCCCGTTCGTCGAACTCTTGGACCCTGTCCAGGTGATATCCGAGTAATTCTTCATTCAGGCGAAATTGAGTTTGGCTCCTCAGACTGTTGTGAACACCGGCAATGACAACAATTAACTTGTATCCAGAATCGATAGCTTTGGAGATTAGGCCGGTGAAGTTGGCGGTTTTGCCTGATTGAACGCTGCCAATGACCATACCACGACGGTCCCATTGTCCCGTCCGAAACGGATCTTCTATTCGGCTGAGGATTTTGTTGGTTTCGACGTCCAGGTTTTCAACGACTTGCCGCGGCCATTTTTTATGATTGATCAGATAAAGTTTGTAATGATCCCAGAAGTGCCAGTCGATTTCTCGTTTGAGCCCTCGGCCGGTACTTGAGTTAAACCAGTCTTCATGATCACCCTTGCCATCCAATATCGCATCATCTCCGAATATTCGGACGTTATGGCGACGGGATAGTTCATCATATATTTCGTTTCTTGACACTCCACATTGGCTGACGAGGCCGCCGACTAAATCAAGAAACTGGTTTATTGTTTCGTCACAGCATACTTTGTCTGTGAAAAAACCGTATGACATATTTATTAGCGTATCGAAGTTGTCGTTGCTCATGATTTTTTCTTCGAAATAATTGCGTCCAAATGTGAACGATAGCCGACGTGCGCCGGAAAAAACGAACAGACGATTTTGGCGGCCTGAAGCGGGTCCTTGATGGATTTTAACTTCGCTCGAAACATCTCTTCGCAAAGCAAAACCAAGTCTTTTGGTGGCGAATGAATATCGGGTGGCAGGTTCACAAGGCAGTCTTCGGTTTCTGAACTATCCAAAACAATTGACCTATGTGGCACCGAGTTTTCAACCAAGTGAAACAACTGGTTGATAAGTGATTTCGGCGCCTTGTATTTCTTGATCAAACGCTGAATCGCTTCATTATTCTGGTTGATTTTGTAGATGACCTTGTCACCCTTTCGTAACCGGTTCCAGATGTCCTGTTTGGGAGTTCTTGTTTTCTTGCCTCCCACAGAACCCGTTCGCGCACGATAGATGTTGCAGGCCTCGGCCCTTGTGGATTTGGCAATCCGTTCGAGGTCTGCTCTTACATGGCTCGGCGGACTAGCGGTGGCCTTACGTACGTCGATCCCCCATGCGTGATCGAGGTTGTTCGGCAAATCAACTCGGATCCTGCAGAGTTTGTAATGTTCTTCCGCCTTGAAGTCGAAATCGAGGTAGCCACCATGGATGATCATTCGTTTGTTGCGGTAGACATAAAATCCTTGGTGAGCATTCCAGCCGTCTACGCCACCGCCTCGACTATTCTCTTCGGAGGTTCTATTTGACACGTGCGGCAAGACGAACGGTATAACGTGAACCCGGTTTTTGTCCAATGACTCGGTTGACCGTTCTTGTGTAAAGCCATTTGATTCCAAGAAGGGGTCCCATGCATGGCACTCATGTTCACCAACCTTGATTCGCAGTTTAGGCCGACCGCTCAAATAGCGGTGAAAGACCATTTCAAGATATTTTGCAACGTATCCAAATTTGGCCAGAAAATTCCCTTCCGCTTCTCGGTCATCTACGTCAGAAACCAGCCGATCAAGATTCTTGCACAGAACAACTGTCCCATGTTTCATGTCGTCGAGAACACTCAACTGCTTTTTCGTTTCCGGAGGGGCCTTAAGTGCAAGTTCCCACTTATTGGTTTTTTCAACATGATCAAGATCCCAACATCGAATGACGGCGTTTTTGGGGCGAGTCTTGGAGCGAACCAGTAGGAGTTTGCATTGCGAAAAAGCAGCCGTCTTCAGTCCCAAGCCAAACCGACCCAAGTCCTTCTTGTCGCGTTCTTTGAGAGGATTTTGACTTCCAAGCCGCATTGCTTCCCTCAACACGCTTTCCGACATTCCTTTGCCATCGTCGACAACGCGAAACCAAGGGGCCCCGTCTTCCCAGGAATAGTCGATGCGAATATCGCGAGCTCCAGCAAAAATACTGTTGTCAATCAGGTCGGCAATTGCTGTCGCAAAATCGTAGCCGAATGCTCTCAACGAGTTGATCATTGAGGCGGCTTGGGGGGAGCAGATTTCGTGAGAAGTTGGCACTGATTGGGACCGTTTTTCTTTCAAATTTTTTACTTTAGCTTAAAATTGAGGCAATTCATAGTAACTGTTTTTATTTACCAGTCACTGCGTCCCCAACAACGTAAGTGAGATTTTGCCGTTCTTGACGATGGTTGTGGTCTACCGACGTTTCCCAGTTAGAGCGGAGATTCCTGCAGTCCACTTGTCATAGGCGTGCTACCTGCGAGAAGTTCAGCAATGAGTTGGGCGAATTTGTGGTAGTGTTCGTGTTAAGGAAAGACCGGCTCTCTGTTGAGGCTTTGCGGAATATTATCTTTTAGTCATGCTGCTCCATTGTGTCCCTATCTTTTTTTGAATTAATCCGACAGCTGCTTTTGCTAATTATGGACAGATTTGTCTCAGGTTAATCTTGCTCTTCTCGCCTGTCACATCGTTGAAACACTTAGGCTTTGAGCAATTGTTGAACTGATTTTAAGTGC
>Ga0214481_100537_pt1 | contig 19021 bp, 11 predicted proteins | sample M1_20Mar14CPVII9_4_FD_165057 | JGI IMG/M metagenome (GOLD analysis project Ga0214481, IMG submission 165057) | Marine eukaryotic communities from Monterey Bay, California, United States - M1_20Mar14CPVII9sort6BwellG10 | ecosystem: Environmental > Aquatic > Marine > Unclassified | place: USA...
TCTGACAATAACCATTTCCGCAACAGGGGAAATAGATCAGTGCATCAGCATTCCCCATTTGAATAGATTCTAAACAAATAGGACATTCCTCTGTGTTTGTAGGTGGGTGCAGCTCATTATGTTCACTCTGAACTAATTTGATACGCTCCAATTCAAGTTCCAACTCTTCTCTTTCCTGCGCTTGTGCATACACCTTTTCTGACGCACCAGACAAGGCTTTCATTAGACCTAGTGCACCAGATGTGATACCTAACTCTTTTGGATCAACCGCATCAAGCATTTGTTGCTTCTCATAATATCCTTTTGCACCACCGTTCAAAGAATCGATTCCTTTAGCCATACTGTAGGATGTTTGTCTATATTATGTAACAATAGAAGATCACTTATCAATCGACAAGAAAGTGCACAACCTATTACAATATCGATAAAGCCTGGGTTGTTGACTTTCCGTACTATCGATAACATTGAAAAACGGGATTACAAAATACAAATACACTTTACTCCTACGTAGTAGAGGAAACAATGTATTGATTGCAATAAGCCATTAGACCATTTAATATAGTCACCAGAAGATCTGTTATTGCAAATTGAAAGTTGTGTCGGTTGCTTCCATATCAACTCACATAAAGTACACATCTTGTGTATATTAAATTATTTCAGAAGGTGCACCGACTTTAGACCGACTTACACCTATATAATAACAATAACACATATAATAGTACACAATATGGCGTTTGAGGGTAGATGCGGTTCGTCGGTAGATGAACTGCCAGAAGCATTCAAGAACCTAACTGATGATGAATGCTTTGATTTGGAAGAAAGATATGAGAATGAGCCGATATTTAGAAGAGAGATAGGTCCAAACATTCCCTTATGGGCAAAGTTGGAGAAGAGTATTGCCTTGATAATTTGCAAATTGATATTGATTTTGGTCACTTTGGTGAGTATATGATAAGCACATACAATATTGGAGACATCATATCTTTATGTTCATATCATTGCTCATATCATATTATGTTTGCTCAATCATTACTTAGGTAAAGTTCGTGGAATTGTCAAGTGTGACGATTCGAAAGTAGCCATAGAATGGAGATTGGGACCTAACTTTGATGCCACTGATGCTTTTATTTCAAAGAATAATGCTGACGAAGCGGAGGAGATTATAGGGCTATATGTTCAAGATAAAGACAAAACAAATTACGATTGGTTCCAATATATAACACCCATGAAAGAATCGGCTATTAAGTTTATTCAAAGTGCTCGAGAAGCTCCAGAGGGTACAACATTTGTCGATTGGAAACGATTGATGGATTGTGATGATTACTTTGAGAATATCAATGATGAGGAGAAATGGGATAACACATTAGCAAGGCTGAATGATCCCCGTATGGCTCATCACTATCCAAATGATAAATACCCAAAACTCGCATTACTTACAATGTATTCAATTTGTGTTAATGTGTTTCCAATTATGGTAACTGAGGCTAATGCACAAATGTTCAAGCTATCAGATGCTATGTGCCGTCAAGTAACTGGAACTAGAGGTTGGAGCACTGGATATGGAAACCTCATTGCATTTGAGAACATTACAAAGAATATCCTGGAAGATTATCCACCCAACAAGGCAAACAGTTTATACAAGGTATGGAAAGAGGGCTATTGTCATACACAAGCACTAATGCTAGTACTGTCGGATGAGTTCGAACAAGCAATGTGGGATTATGACATGTGTGATGACCCGGAGCGTGTGGAAAACTTGCTTGGTAGCTTTCTAAAAGTGTTTACAACATACATGAATCCGGATAATGCTCCAACCGATGCTGCAAGAGAACAGTTGGAAAAAGATTTAGATTTCAATGATCAACATCTTAGGGCTGGGAGATTCATGAGTGATGCTAAGGAATACCACGACGAGTTGTACCAATCATTTGTAAAGTGCATCAAGGATAATGAAGAATAAAGCTCATGAATGGCATATATCATCATGTTCTAAAAGTTATCTCTTTGAATACTACTACTCCTAGTGCTTAATGCTTTAAGCTTCTCCAATCTCATTACAGCTTCTGTCATTGCCGACGGTGGTAGATTGTACATATCTTGTGAGCTTCCATCAGCGCCATTGCCGCCTAATGCTCCAACATTCTCGCTAGTAGAAGATGAAGGTATAGCACCACGCAAAGCATCCTTATACATTGTGTTTGGTCTACGTCGTTTCCTTGCTTTACTTAATTGATGATCGATTAGTTCCATTGATACAAAGATACTCCGACCTCCCGCAATATCTGGTGTGTCGGATGATTTCTTCTCTTCACTTTTACTATCATCTCCTTTTCCATCATTATCTCCACCACTTCCGTCACTACGAGATGATACCATTAACTTTCTAGTCTTCTTCTTACCAATAACTACCTTTCCATCTATTAATACTTCAAATACGGCATCTTCGCCATCTCCTGTATTGGGTGGTAATATTCTTTTCTCTAGTAAAACATCTGGATGTATAGTTTTGATTTGATTTGCAACTGTTAGATAGAATGGACGTAGGCCTGATTCGGCTGAGTATCGAATTGTAACTTTAACTCGTTTTTCCTGTACATAATTGATATCAATATTGTGAAAAGTTAGATTATAAAGATAAGTAAAATAATAACCATTACACGGACATAATATTGAAATATTGAAATAACAAAACATTATACAATATATACAACATACCTGCATAGTTAAATACTTTTGATACGTCATCATAGGAGCATTATAATCATCTAACGAATCTTGCTTTTCTAATTCTAGTAATTCTCTCGCTTCCTCAGGAGTTGAAAAAGTAATTCGATCTTGAGCCGAGGCCATTGTATTCTCTTCCTCCTTTGTTTGTGAAACTGCTATATCTTCGCTCTGTGCAAACTGTCGTTGTTTTGTAGATAATCTTAATTGTTCCGCCAAGCGTGCTTGTTGAAATGAAGATGACATCATCATATTATTATTTTGTATTCTGTGGGATGATTGAGTTTGGGGTATCCTTCGTATTATTTGACTATTCGTCTGGAAACAGTTTACATATAAAACAGAGGATATTATTATTGTTAGAACGAGCCATTGTGCTGCTGGTAGTGGTGGTGAAGGCATCATCAGTATTATTATTGCTAAATGTATTGATAGATGACGTCTTTGTGAATTTTATGAGAGTGTAAAAAAGGATACCCCCTCATTTTTGTTGTTACGTATGCTCTGTTATGATATTAATATTATGTCGTCAGTTAGTATGTGATGTGTGCTTATCCCAATACATTCATTGTTCTAGTTGGAGAATAGATATCTCTGTTCCTAAGACACTTCAAATATAACGGGTTGGCAGTAGGCAGCGGTAGCATTAATTATTAGGGTATTAGTCAAAGTTGCAATATGAAAAAGTTTCTTAGAAATATACTTCTACTATGCCTTATCCAACATTGTATATCGTTTGGTATGGCTGGGTCGGAGATACGATCAAATAGAGCACCAATAACTTGTTTCAACTCAGAATCAACGAGACGATATAACTCGAGTAGTAGTAATAATACTGAAGAAAGTAGTAAGCCATTATCACGATATACAAAAGGTAGTGATGTAAAGGAAGATATTTCACCAGAGTTGTTGCAAAATACAAAGTATGTTAATGGATTGATTGAAACATTGGGTTCGTTATTAGATAAGTGGGTAGAGTCTGAGTCAATGGCTACAAGAAGACGAGCATATAATCTACTACAACAAATAGAACGGATATCACTTAGTCAAGATCTTGTAAAAAGAGCAGAGAAAATGGTAAATAGATCAGGTATGCCAATGGATGCACCTCCTCCAATCCCTCCAATGGAACATATACCCGCCATTGATCAACAACAAACAGGAAAACAACCAAATAATGTTATTAAGAAACACATGGGAACAATGGGAGATGATTCACCAATGGGTCATGCTCCCAAAGGATATAAGACGAGTGAATCATATGATATGAATGTCGGATCATTGTTAAACTCTGCTAGTAGTAATGGTAACAAGCGAAAGAATGAAGTAAGTGAACGTCTTGAATGGGAAGAAAATCATAAAGAAAAGTCTGAGTTTATGAATAGGATGAGTGATAATGTTATCGAGCCAGTTGATAGAAGGTCTGTTATAGTACAAACTGGAAAGACTGCTCCAAGATCTGCTTTGTCTGCTAGAATGGCAAATGGCAAAGGTGGTGATCCTATTCTATCTGGTATAGCGGAAGGAGATGGACTCGACCCATTTACATTTGCAAATGATAAACAGAAACTTCAAAATACATTGAACGACAGTTCAGAGTCGGCATCAACGACAGATGTCTCTAAAAATGTGCAACAAGCTATTATTTCTGAATCATCTACTGATAAAGCTCCACCTTCAACGCCAGAAGTTAGAGAGATTGACTTGGTCTATGCAGCAAAATCATCGGAATTCATCGCTAGAGCTGGGAGCGGTGATGCCTTCCTAGGCTCTGTACTTGGCATTGGAGGTCTCGACGATGTTCTATCCCAAATAAAAAGAAGAGTTTGGATACCTTTAGCCGCGCCTCCCAGTTTATTATCAGAGCTAGGTATACAACCAGTAAGAGGATTACTTTTATATGGTAGTCCAGGATGTGGCAAGACATTACTGGCCAGAAAGTTGGGCTCTATATTGTCACCGTGTCGACCAATTACAATCGTATCCGGACCTGAGATATTAGATAAGTTTGTCGGGAGTAGTGAGAAGAACTTGAGAGAGATCTTCGACAACCCACCCGATCTATATCATGAGTACAAGAAGAATTACGGAGAGCCAATGTCTAAAAACGCATTGCATGTGATTGTTTTAGATGAGTTTGATGCTATTGCAAGAAGAAGAGGTGGAAGTGGAGGAAAGGGAGTTCAAGGTGATGCTGGTGTGGCGAGGGATTCAGTTGTAAATCAATTACTAGCCAAGATGGATGGAGTAGAAGGACTTGGTGTGCCGACACTTCTAGTCGGGTTGACAAACAAACCTTCATTGATAGATGCTGCGCTAATGAGACCTGGTAGATTTGAAGTTCAGATTGAAGTTCCTCCACCGCAAACAGTTGAGCAAAGAATTGCAATACTTAAAGTGCATTGCAATTCAATGATAAAAAATGGAAGAGTGCTTATAAAGGATGCCCCAGTCAACACTGCGGCATGGAAGAGATTACAAGTAAGTAGTGATGCATCCAATATACCAACATATGAAGAGCTACTGGACATCATTGCTGTTGAATGTGATGGTATGTCGGGAGCTTCTTTGGCTGGAGTAGCAAGAGCGGCTGCATCAAGAGCACTTGAACGAGCAGTGACTGATTTTGCTGGTAATGTAGCTGCTGATGCATCGTTTAGTGGAGCCGAAGAAGGGAATTCAATATCCGATTGCTTGGTAACACAGGAAGACTTTGAGAAAGCGATTGAAGATGTGTTCGAAAGTGCCAAGTCATCTAATTATTCAGAAGAAACAGACTCAAGTAATACTAGTGATGAGGACATAGAAGAAGAGGATGCAGTGGATGATGATACTGATTCTACTAGTATAGATACTTCTCCGTCTCTTTAGACAATAATTTCACAGCTATTTAATGTGTTTATATTCCAAGATAATGTATATTCCTATTGAATAATGAACTCGTATGTAGTGATTCTCTTCAATTGATGCTATGTAGATGTTCAGTAGTAGGATACCAAGGAGGGCTATTTTGAGCTCATAACCTTATGATGTGTTTATTTGCATCGGCGGAAGCTGCCACTCATCATATCAGGCCTAATGATCTCTAAATCATCCGATTCAAACAACTTGAGGATCACTTCACCGAGTGCAAGTGATGTTGAGTAGGATGAATCCAACTCTCCTCGGCTCATCCTACCCTTGAGATAGTTTACAACACCTGCACGGACCGACGGATGGCAAAGACAGATAACAATACGAACAGCAAGCGATGGATTACGTTGTGATGCCGGTTTACTCTTCCCAAACTTAGCAACCAAGTTTGAAACATACCGTTCCTGTCCACCGGATGTGTTGTTGTCGATGAGATACATCTTCTCATTTGTTGATGTAGAAGGAAGATGGGCACGTAGTTCAGGAAGTACCTCGTGTACGTCCATATGATTTCGTAGATGGACGAGCATACCGAGCATTTTCTTAACCGTTCTACTCTTGTTTTTGGGAAGGTCGATGAGTTTACTGCTCTTGAATTTGTTGTAGATGGCGTTGACCAACTTCGTCAGATCCTTATACTCCATCACAGGAGGAGATTTGTTAGTGTTCATCTCTCCACCATCTTGTAGTTGTTCAACAAAGGTAGCAGTATCAACCGTTATCTTTGGCAAGTTAGTTTCAGATAATGGTTCATCATCGTCGTCATCGTCGTCAGCGGCGGCAATACCATCGTTATCATTACGATTATTGTTGTCGTCGTTATTATTATTAGCAGGTGGAGGATCGGGAGATTGCTCAGCTTGGAAACGATGTGCACTGGCTTCGGCGGCGCTGACAGCGGCATTGGGGGATGATACGGAGGCCATGGTATATGTATAGAATGTGTATTTTATGTCGGCATCGGAGAGGGTGAACTGTCGTCATGATTGTTGATGAGCTGGTTATTGCAAATAGTACAAAAGTTGATGGGCAACGGCAAAGAAAAAATGACTTTCTTACTAAACGGGTGGATCTTTATTCAACCTGGGACTTCAACCTGAGATTTGTTTAGGTATGACGGCGACAGACAGACTACATTCCCAAAATACAGGTCAGAAATACACAAAAAAATACGCTAAAAGTAAGACCGTGGAACGCGTCTTTTGTGCTGTTCGATAGAGGAATGTGCGCCAGTATCGACATGAAGAGGAGAGATAGGAATGTTATATGTTACCTGTGTAGCAACGGTAGCGTCGTTGGTGAAAGTAAGAGCATATCAAATGAGGAGATGATAAGTTGTTGGCATAATCATCGATGTCACTCGAGACTTGCTATTCTGCTTGTTGCAACATGCATCCTATCTCCTTTATATAATGTACATGCATACTCGCCAACAGCACATGTTTCTCGAATTCATGATCGCGGTGTTGCATCAAAATCTATTTCCAATCGATATAGCACATATCATGTGTCAATCTCTAAGCTATTTAGTATTAATGATGATGTAATATTAGAAAGAACAACTGCATCAGATGCAACAATGTTACAAGAAGAAGATCAGAGTATAATAGACACAGCAAGCATAATGCAAGTGGATACAAAGAATACTCATAATGAGCCGCAAGTTTTTGGTAATCAACTTTCATCTTCCACAATGGTATCTACAACAAACGCAAGAAGAATGATTAGTAATAGAAAAATGACAGGTCTCCCTCTTGATTCAGATATACCACTATTTCAATCATCACCTAATGAACAACTTTCAAAAGAGTATAAGAATTCACCTACAATAAAGACAGAAACAACCAGTTGGAAAGATCGGTTAATAGATGTATCCAACCTTGCGTCCCTATTATGTGTACTCGACTGTACATTACTTCCCTTCGTTTCAATAGCCATACCTGCATTATCATGGGGAGTTGGTATAATTACTGGCAGTACAGCTATTACAAGTAGTAATCCAATAATGACAGGTCTATCATCCTTCATGGCATATCTTCCGGCAATATCTCATGGTATAGCACTTTACTTTGTCATCCCTGTCGCTTTATTGACAAATATTGTCAATTACTTCTTTGGTCATAAGGAAATACGGTTTAGTCTTCTCTCAATTGTAGGAGTTACATTGATATATGCCGCGAATGGGTCCGGTGTGGGGATATTGAGTATTGATACTTGGCTAAATTCAATGGGAATAGTTGCCTCTGCGCATACAGGTCATGGTGCACATGTTCATGATATGTGTGGTGCTGTTGTTGGTGCCGCCACGGGTATGATGGCACATACCTGTCCAGAGGGATTAGTCCATCGAATGACAAATACATTAGGATGTGCTTTTCTATTGGGTAGCAACTATGCCAGTAAGAAGTACATGGAGAACAAGAGTGAAGCAGGTTGTGCGGCTAGTGCATTAGCGGAAGCTTGGGGTAGTGGAGACAGTGGAGGAAAAAAGTATGTTTGCCCACCTGGTTGTAGTTGCGAGTCACCAAAAGTAGATGAAGAACTGTTCTTTCAGTGGAATATGTCATCTAGAAAAGGAATGAGAGGAAGGAATAATTCACGTCGGCCTTGATAACTGATAGGTGATTATGTACATAGATATATAACTGTAAGCTTTTGTACTTATATGAATACAGTTCTATGCTCCCATTGTGTATCCGAATGCATCTGGAGGGAAATTGCCTCTACGATCAGCTGCCCATGGGATATCATGTTTGTCATATGGAACCGGATTTATATCAAATGGAAGAGGAACTAGTACTTTTGGACTCTCACTTTCATCATTCTCATCTTCCTCATCTCCATCAATGTTGATCACAGCACTTTTATCGATACCAGGATAGGGCATCAATTGAATATCACTACCAACTTCATCGGGGGCCATTTTTGCAAGTGTTGCAGGAGACATGAAAACTCCAAGCTCCCAATGTTGGATGAAAAGAATCTTTTCCTCTGGATGGCTTTCTTTAGATCTCATTTGAATTTGTCCCCACGCCGTGATTGACAAGTTATGACTCGTTACCAATAACCAATCGATTCCATTGGCAACAGTGGAAGATGGCTGGAGAAATGTTTTGTTGTGTGGTATATGCCTAGCAGTCTTGAATGGGTCGGTAGTGTTATTTCTATTCCTATGAGACCATCGATGATAGAGAGGTTGAAGGAAGTCTTTATCTACCTTGTTTGCTCTGAAAGGTATAGACCCACCCCCGTTGTATCCCTCAACACTTGTACGAATCTCATCCATAGTTGGTAAGACAAGTTTTGCTGTTAGTGGGGCCTGTTTCTTCTTACTTTTGATTTCATGAATGGTTATTGGATCATTGTTTTGTGTAGTTGAACTATCAATAGCCGAAAGAAAGTTGCTCAAGTACTTCGAGCTAAATTCGCCCATGGATGAAAATTGACAAATGGTAGGTTTGGGTGAAGTTGTGGATTGCTGTTGATGACGACAGACATTCTCAATAATAGCCTGTCGCAGCTTGAAGTAGCCAAAGTTGTTGTACGAATCAGCTTTATGCCGTCCAGGCACTGATGGTATCAATACTACATATGCCCTTGAAAAGTCATATTGTCGAATTAGTTGTAACCAAGACATCGCTTTACTATTCAAAGTGTTGCTTGATGAAGACATGGATGGGTGACACCAAGATTGCCGAACTCTGTAATAGTAACTTTCAAGATTGTTGATCATATCTTCCTCAAACTGTGATGTATCATCGTCATCCTCGAAAAGACTTGAAGTGTCTCGCTTTCGTTTGTATGGATTTGCAACTGCTGGTTTCTTGCTTTCGGTAGTCTTTTGTTGTTTTAGTGGAAAATCTTGATGGTATACACTATTTGTTTGTCTCTCGACATCTCCAGATACGAGATTGGCTGTATGTACTACTACACGACACATTGATCTGCCATTCTCTTCATATCCTACTAAGAAGCATTTCGTATGATGTACGCCATGACTAAATTTCATATGAAGTGGATTGGTTTTAGTGTTGGGTGGGTCAGAAGGGTGTAATCTAATAAACTCTACAGTATTTCCAGTACCAGCTAGCAACTGTCTCCATTGTTGTTGATACGCCTCTGTTGGATTCTTGCTACCGTAAAATACAACCACTCTTCTGAATTGTATGAGTTCAGGCGTTAGCTCTGATAATAGATATTGAAAATCTACTAGATAATTGAATATGAATAGCCATTGATAACTCCTACTACTGCTTGAACCATCAAAACCAATAACTTGACGTAATGTTTGAAAGTATTTCTTAGTAGGATCACTAGCTGGAAGTGACTTTGCAGAGGTGTGTGCATATAAATGATATGGTATAAAACCATTACTATCATTCTGTTGCTGTTGTCTTTCTTGTACTACAGATTGGCGTGATTGTGATTCCATATATCTTCGTCTAGCTGCAGCTCTATAATCCGACATATCATTACTAATACCATTATTATTTGAGGAGCGATTTACAGCTCCCAATCCTTTCTTCCTAGCATCAATCAATGCAGTAACAAGCTCCTCTTTTTCGATCATTAATGATGTTGAGATACCATAACTTTCAAGTTCACGCTTGATATCCTTAATCTTCATTGTATTGACATCTGGTAACTTGGAATTTGATACCCCAAGACATTCAATTTCAGAATCCGATGATGAATAATTATTGATATCAATAGCATGTTGATTTACAATCTCTTGTTGCATATCAAGTGGTAGGCTGGCAAAAACTTCAGCGTCAACATCCGGTGGACATGTAAGACCATTTTTATTATTACCAGTGGCCGACATAAGTAATAGTTTCGATATCAGTATACCTAATACCTATTTATTGATTATTGGTTGCAATCAACCGAGACCTCAACAAATTCAACAATTTTTATCTGAGGACATAAACTCTTATTATTGGATCCCTATAACTGCTCACAGCTGACTCCTACACTTCAATGCTATCAATACTACCTCCCTGATGAATAAATCGATACGGTAAAGAGGTTTATTGTCTATTGTCCTAAGTACAGGTATATTGGATGACAAACAGAGTTCCAAAATTGGATGACAAACAGATTTACAAAATTTCTGTGGCTTTCTTCGGGGAACCCCCCGACTCACTTTCTTGTGATGTTAAGTAAAGCCTATTATCCTTCTACCTAATTTATATTTTATTGATCACAATATACTTTCCCACACACAATATATTATTTAGTAATAACGTCATGTTTCTCGGCGGCGGGGAAAGCCCCGAGAAGTTAGAACAAAATGTACACTTTACCTCTGAAAATGATTTGCAACAACAAGAAGAACATGGCAATATGCCTACTAGTCCTAGCAGTAAACCTATATTAGAAGGTACACTTATATATCGCAAGGATGGACGGAGACTTAAAACGAAAAATATCAGAACAGTAAGTTATATGGCATTTTGTTTGTACACACATATTATATATAATGTATATCTTTTTGTTTTTCTAACAATGTATATCTTTATCTTACAACAAACATACAATGCAGTACTGCGTATTTGACATGTCAGGAGAAGCGGGTGGTAGTTTAGAAGTTGGTGGTATGGGATCACTCAAATGTTATCAATTCAAAGGATTAACAAAAAAGGAAGCAGCAATCGCCTATGAATGTAAAGCAAAGTTATCAAATGTACAAACATTACAAAGTAACTCCGAGTTATGTTTAGGCATACCAGGACATTTACCATGGATTGTTATTGATATTGAGAATGATTCTACCGCATTTATGATTGAAATTGCAACATCGGGGTTGGATACATATGAATATTTCAATGTTGATGATCAAAGAAAGTTATCCAAATCTGTTATGAGAATGGGTGGTAATAATACTTCATTTGATGAAAATGAAGAGGATGATGATAGAAATGATGATCAACCTGAAGAAGAAGAGCAGGGTATTAAGATGGCATCAACTGAATCATTAGATAGTGATGAAGATGGGCTATTTGATTGTTGGGGAGGGGATAGTGACGACGATGATGAAGAAGCTGATGATAAAGATGATAATGAAGGCAATGATGAGGACGATTTGAAAAGAAGAGATCGGGTACAGTATGACCTTACTAGAGCTGCAGATGCAAACAAATCATATGTCAGATATAAATTTCGAGTTCCTTCTTCAAATGATAATGAAAAGGCAATGTGGATAGCAGCGTTTAAAAGGGTGGGAAGATTATCCGATGAATCGAAAAAGAGGAAGAAATTGTTTGGTGCAACTACTGCGGTTGTGAATCTCACCACCTCTGCTGGGCATAGGAATAGTCGAATGAGATCTGGGAACTCTTCTTCTTTGGGAATAGTTGATGATGATGCAGAAGAGTCAAAGGACAAAGAGTACAGAGTACGACCAACATATGCCTATCAACATAGATGGATGACGACAAGTGAGCTCACTGCAGAGATGAATGCATCCTCTGCTGTAATGCATGATACAAGATTATCGCCTACGATTGCAACTAGCCGTGAGATTGGAGTACTGAAAGTTGAAGTACTTCAATGTCTTGGACTGCCAAAACTCAAGGGCAAAGACCCAAATGCCGTTGTATATTTGGTCTGCGGTTCTTATGCATTCACAACTGATGTTATCACACAATGTCAGAATCCAATGTGGCTTAGAAATATGCGAAGAGCGTGTGCTCTTCCAATCTATCATGGATGTGAGTAAAAGTATCTACTTAACATATGATATGCACTTGCTCAACCACTAGAGTCTCATCAACTTATTATTCATTCATTCTATCCGTTTTTCCTTTTCAGATGCGGTAAGTTACTCTTTACATGAATGATGTATCTCTACTTAAATTTATGCACTAACCCTTTTTCTCCTCTTTCTACTTTAGACATTAATGGCAGGAATCTTTCATGATGATGGTAGTAAAGGCTCGTCATCTAAAGACACATTTATCGGCAGAATTGAGGTACCTATAAGCAACTTACGGCCAAACTCAACATATGATGTTACTCTTCCACTACGACAATCTACAAGTGTGTATACTCGGGTACAATTAGGAGCAATACGGATTAGATTCTGTCTTGAAAATTACAATGAAAAGCAATCAATTCTATCTTATTTGCCGAAACGCAGAAACCGTGTAGGAAGAAGAGTGGGGTGCACTACTGTAGCTTGCTCTGATGCAAAATCTTTTAGAAACATTGCACTCACTATTCATGGGGCACATCTGAAGGAGAAGTTTGCCGCGGATATATTCAAAGGGCATATACGAGAGCTGACTTTTGTACAGGTAGTCTTGGTTCAAAGTGCAAAGCAATTCTTTCGTGATCTTACTCAATGGAGGAACCCTATATACTCTGCATACTGTTTTGGAGGATGGATGTATTGCGCTTATAATAACTCGGCTGCATTCTTCCCGGTGTATATCCTCGGATTTGCACTTCTTCATCTCATTGCAAACTACATTAGTATAGCCCGTGGAGTAGAATCGTTTAGACCTCCATCCTTTCAAGAGTTGCTACAAGCTTTGCATAATGATACAACAAAGATTTCGCGTATTGCTGCTGCTCAAGAGACCGACGATGATATCATCGTCGAAGAGAACGATTCATTGTCTGAATTCCCTTTTGCCTCGATGGTTGGATACAAGAGGTTGACTGTTAGTGAATCCTTGAATAAGTCGAAAGAAGATTCCTTTAATGAAGATGATCAGATTGGTGACGATGATGAGCTAGAACGAGTTGACTCTATTCCCAACCAACCTGAGACAACCAAACGGAAGCATAAATATCCAGAACAGGACATTAATGTCAAGTCCGGGAAGAAAAAGGATAAGAATATTCAGGATGAGCTTAAAGAAGTTGAATTAAAAGTTCAGGAGGCAACAAAGTTCTTATTTGATTATCACACCTACTATTCCATCGATGATCCAAACCCTCCCTTTGGGTTGAAAAGCAATGATAGAGGTACTGAGTTAGACAAGCTCCTCGGTGTAGGCCAGTACTCTGTGTGGAATCCCATCTTATCAAATTTGACTAGTCAATTGGTACCTATACTCCGCATATTGTCGATAGTGTTATCCATCTACCGGTCTATATATAGTATTTGGATGTGGAGAGATCCCATATTGACGTTTTGGGTCAGCTGTGGAATCATTTTATTAGCAGCTTTGCTCTCCTTCTTTCCGTGGAGAGTTGCTCTGTTTGTTAGTGGGATCTTGCTTCTTGGACCTCAAAACTGGGTCATACGTGTCGTTCGAGAGAAGTTTCAATCGAAAGATGGCAGAAGTAAGCGAGGAAGGTTTCTCAGAGCATTTAGAGAGTTGTTGAAAGATGACGAGGGCAATGATACCTTTTCCAAAGATAAGAGCAAAAAGATGGATACGAGTGCACAACCCATCGTCCACTGTCATGCTCCAGCAAGCAATCCGCTTGTTGAGAAAGTGTCGAATGATGTACCGCAGCATATTGCGGTGCCATATAGTCCTCTTTTCTTCAATCGATTCCAAGATTGGCCACCTGCGGATCCAAATCACTCGTCTGTATCATCTGGAGAGCTCGTGTTCAAGTCTATATGTCCGTCTTCTTCAGTCGATATTGTGAGATCAGGTGAACTTGAACTCCTGAAACCACTGTCAGTGTCTCTTCCCACAAAACAAGGAGGCAAGAAAGAGGATAAAGATATCCAATTGAGCCCAGGAGTAACCGAGTCTAGTGGTGATACCAAACAACAACAATCGTTGAGATCTAAACAATTTGATCCACCTCCTTTGGTACAGGCCTCCCCTAATCCTGCTACCAACAACGATACCACTAATACTAGTCCTGCCCAACCCATTGCAGAACCAAAAAAGAAGAATCGATTCACGTCACGGATAGCTGAGAAGGCTGTTGAGAAGAAGAATCGTTTCAAGACACGAATGGCTGCTGAGCTTCAGCCTGCATTGAACAAGTATAAGCATCAAGTGGCCAAGCAGAGTATTGTCGAAAACTCTAATGAGAATACACCTGGTGCAGATGAATCAAGCTCTCTTGGTGAGATACCCTCTGTCATCGAAACTGTTTCAAACAGCAACAATTGTGATAAGGAATCATTAGAAACTAGTGATACTAGCGTTTTGACAAATGATTTCAGAAACCAAGAAGGAAGTAACAAAAGCTCTCCTCCCAATGATGATGATGGTCAGGTAGGTGCTAAGTTCAAAGAGCAAACCATTTATGAGGAAGAGAATTCAAGTCAATCATCTGGGCAACAATCAGAGCAATCCATTGATATTTGTGAAGAAGAAGAAGTGAACGAAGATGTTGTTGCTGCAAGTAATGATGAACAAGATACCAAGAAAGATGAGGGCGAGCAAATAGTTGAAGACACTAGAGCACCGCCAGCACCACACGTCCCTAGTTTGGCAGGTAGTAACGCTTCTCAGGGCGAGGATGAGAAAGATGAGGATGAACCGGTTAAAGAAGAATATGATGAAACCGCACTGAGGCCATCACCTACTCTTGAGGCGCAGCTAGAACAGCTCTTAGAACTCAAACTTGAGTTAGCTACCGCAAAGGCAGAGAATGATGAGTATAGAATGAAACTGAGAGATGTTGAGGTACAGAGAGACAGGTATAAAGAAATGTATGAGGAGACACAACAGAGTGGTGTACAAAAACATAAAGAGAAGCGCTCTTCTCTGAAAAATCCTATCAACAAGGCATCTAATGCCAGTGGTGCTATTCGTGCAATGCTACACAAATCCGATCAGAGTAAACCTTGAGTATATTTTTATCAACACTGTCAACAACAACATAAGGATAGAAAGTAGAATCACTTTGTTTCTTTGATTTCCAAAACGGAGTTTTCTTAGTGAAAACTACCGACACTTACAACGACAACAAACATACCTAGACTTAACTGACTCACCTATCTGTAGAGTACATACACAACAAAGCATACCGAATTGATATTATAATAATAATAAGCGGTAGATATATTGTGCACTAATTAAATATAGATACTCTTTCTTTCAGTGGTTGCAGGGGAGCTGATAAAGATTTGTTGCAGTAAACTTGCAAAGTAGGGATCAAATTATACACTATTACTATGCCTTCATTAACACCTCAGCAACGAGCTGATGATACAGTATGGGAAGCAATGAAAGAGGGCTTCGCTAGTGGTGGACTTGCGATGATTCCTTCTTCTTTAGCTGGTGAGTAGTTTGCATTGTTGTTTGTTTGAGTTGCAGTTTTTACTATGTATTGTATTTTTACTAGAATGTCTATGCCTAATATATTATTATGTTAATGTATTGTTTGCAAATAAAGTTTATGCTGCAATGAATTTCAGTCCTAAGTTTATCAAGGTGAGTGATTATGTATTCTGCATCGCATAATTATATTATCCTGACGCTCATGTAGTAAATTATATTATCCTGACACTCATATAATATAATATGCACATCACATAATCTACAGTCCACAAATTGGCAAAGTCGAACGGCTCTTGTCATTATGCCTCCGCTATTTGCTTTTGCTGCAGGTGCCGAGAATAAACTTATTCACAGTATGCATGATATGGCAGCCAAAACTGAACACTCAAAACAAATGGCAGAATACAGTAGTCAAAGAGAATTACATGAACATAGAAAGAAGTTACAAAGAATGTCTACGCAAAAGATATTAGCACAGCCAGGCATGAGGAATGAGAATTTAACACAACAACCTGATAAACAACAAGAAGATCATGAAAAGGATATAGAAGCGCAGTTTCGTGATAGTGTGTTAAATTCCGGTGTAAGGGTTGTAGATGGCTCGCTTGGAGCGCATCATAAGATTGCCAACTTTTGGCAAGAGAATCCATTCAAGATCTTAACAGCTATAGGAGTTCCAACTGTGTTTTATATTTTCAAAGGACGTGAAGGTCAAGCACATCTTCAATTACAATCGAAGCTTATGCATACTCGAGTCTTTGGACAGTTTGCTGTCATAACATTCTTACTTACTCTGATGGGATTTAAGGAATATATGGATACATGTGGAAAATTTATAACAGAAGAAGATGTACAGGCTCGTGTTGCGGAAATGCAACAAAGTCGTGCAGAGCTACTGATGAGGTTACAAAGAGACAGGTATGAAGCAGAGAAGGTAGCAGAAAAAAGAAGAAAAGCACATGAAGCAGATAATAAGAAGAAATCTGAGGTAGAGAAGTTAGTAGAAGATGCGTAAGAGTAGTAAATACATGCAGCAACTAACTTTGATAAAAAGTCTTAGAGACATGAATGGCATATATAACAACAATTTAAGTCAACTATGACAACCTCGGATCTGCTAATCAAAATTTCCAACCGGCGATGTTCAAACAAACATGTAGGTATACGACCACTCTCTTTCTTATATATTGGTGATTCCTGAAGAGTCTTTGTGCGCGGAAGTGGTGTAGACACACTACACTGCCGATGGAGTTATACATGAGACTTTGACCTTCAAAGTCATTGACTTGCAAATTTTGAGAGAAACTCTAGTTGAGATTAGTCGTCGATGGTCATAGAAGTCGGCCTTGTTGGGGCGCAGGAGGTGATCAACGGTTATCGCAGTTGTCTATTGGTACCAAAGGGTCTCTATTGTTTGTAGAAGTAGCGTAGGCTCACTGCCGATGGAGTTATAGGTGAGACTTTGACCTTCAAAGACATTGACTTGCAAATTTTGAGGGAAACTCGAGTTGAGGATGGTCATAGAAGTCGGCCTTGTTGGGGCGCAGGAGGTGATCAACGGTTATCGCAGTTGTCTATTGGTACCAAAAGGTCTCTTTTGTTTGTAGAAGTAGCGTAGGCTCACTGCCGATGGAGTTATACATGAGACTTTGACCTTCAAAGACATTGACTTGCAAATTTTGAGGGAAACTCGAGTTGAGGATGGTCATAGAAGTCGGCCTTGTTGGGGCGCAGGAGGTGATCAACGGTTATCGCAGTTGTCTATTGGTACCAAAGGGTCTCTATTGTTTGAGTTGAGATTAGTCGTCGATGGTCATAGAAGTCGGCCTTGTTGGGGCGCAGGCGGTGATCAACGGTTATCGTAGTTGTCTATTGGTACCAAAGGGTCTCTATTGTTTGTAGAAGTAGCGTAGGCTCACTGCCGATGGAGTTATACATGAGACTTTGACCTTCAAAGACATTGACTTGCAAATTTTGAGGGAAACTCGAGTTGAGATTAGTCGTCGATGGTCATAGAAGTCGGCCTTGTTGGGGCGCAGGCGGTGATCAACGGTTATCGCAGTTGTCTATTGGTACCAAAGGGTCTCTATTGTTTGTTGAAGTAGCGTAGGCTCACTGCCGATGGAGTTATACATGAGACTTTGACCTTCAAAGACATTGACTTGCAAATTTTGAGAGAAACTCGAGTTGAGATTAGTCGTCGATGGTCATAGAAGTCGGCCTTGTTGGGGCGCAGGAGGTGATCAACGGTTATCGCAATTGTCTATTGGTACCAAAGGGTCTCTATTGTTTGAGTTGAGATTAGTCGTCGATGGTCATAGAAGTTGGCCTTGTTGGGGCGCAGGCGGTGATCAACGGTTATCGTAGTTGTCTATTGGTACCAAAGGGTCTCTATTGTTTGTAGAAGTAGCGTAGGCTCACTGCCGATGGAGTTATACATGAGACTTTGACCTTCAAAGACATTGACTTGCAAATTTTGAGGGAAACTCGAGTTGAGATTAGTCGTCGATGGTCATAGAAGTCGGCCTTGTTGGGGCGCAGGCGGTGATCAACGGTTATCGCAGTTGTCTATTGGTACCAAAGGGTCTCTAATGTGCATGGAAGTGGTGTAGGCTCAGTCAAATTTTTGTACATTTATATGGCCATGTTATTTTATAGCATAAAAGTTAGTGTGCACACTTGTTACCAACATGTACTGATATAAAGCACTATAAACGATACAAACTATACCACTCTCATCAGAATCCAAACATTCTTGCCAATGAGCTTTTGCCACTGTATATCTTATCCATTTTTTTTACATCAATCCAGGGTGTTACCTTCTTTTTCATTGGATTCCACTGTCCTGGTTGTTTTGCTAACAAAGTCTTTACAGTCTTTGAGAATTCATTCCAATCAGCACTAGGATCTGGTAGCTCATCAGACGGACTCTTATCAACAAGTAATAGACTGCAATATTCTCTCAGTTCCTCATGAGTAAAAGCTCTTTCATCCATCATATCAAATATTCTGTGGTGATATCCCATCTCTCGTAATCTGTGTAATGGTAATGCGTAATTTAGCCAGGGATTGTGTTCATTTACTTCAGTGGCTTCCTCTAGGAAATCATCCAATACTTCTAATGATAACTCCAATTGACCATCTAAATCGTTGTAGAACTCTACTACATTCTCTTCATC
>Ga0214481_100538_pt1 | contig 19003 bp, 10 predicted proteins | sample M1_20Mar14CPVII9_4_FD_165057 | JGI IMG/M metagenome (GOLD analysis project Ga0214481, IMG submission 165057) | Marine eukaryotic communities from Monterey Bay, California, United States - M1_20Mar14CPVII9sort6BwellG10 | ecosystem: Environmental > Aquatic > Marine > Unclassified | place: USA...
CCCATACAATGCCAAACAACCACTATTGCAGCACCTACATGATGCCATACCCCCACTTGATGGCCAAACATTGCCTGACAGTCAGCAGAAAATCAAGATTTTTTCAGGATCTGAGGCATGAAACCTGCCTACATGTGGCTGTAAAAGTATGATGGATGGACTTACAATCATGCTGGGAGTGTTCATCAACTTGTTATGTACATATACAATGCCAAACAACCACTATTGCAGCACCTACATGATGCCATACCCCCACTTGTTGGTCAAACATTGCCTGAAAGTCGGCAGAAAATCGAGATCTGAGGCATGAAACCTGCCTACATGTGGCTGGAAAAGTATGATGGATGGACTTACAATCATGCTGGGAGTGTTCATCAACTTGTTATGCACATATACAATGCCAAACAGCCACTATTGCAGCACCTACATGATGCCATACCCCCACTTGTTGGTCAAACATTGCCTGAAAGTCGGCAGAAAATCGAGATGGGCCTTACTATCATGCTGAGAGTGTTCATTAACTTGTTATACACCCATAAAATGCCAAACAACCACTATTGCAGCGCCTACATGATGCCATACCCCCACTTGATGGCCAAACATTGCCTGAGAGTCGGCAGAAAATCGAGATTTTTTCCTGATCTATTAGGATATCGCACGAAAGCGGATACCGGAGATACGCATCCAGTTCAAGAGACGGTGCACACTCATGCGTTTGTTGAATGAGCTCACAACAACAACATCAAACAACAAACAATAAACTAATCAATCGATTAATTGTAATAGACTCATATCTATTGCCGTGTGTCTAATAGCATACAACCTTAGTGGACGGCACCGAACACGGGCTGATAAATCCATGATATTCAATAAAGTCCATTAGAATTGTTAGACAATACAGATTGCTACGCAATCCATCATTATTCTCATACAACACATCAGTTGGGACGGAATCATTCTGTGTGGGGATCATAATAGATTAACAGTCGTCGATTGCTTTTATGGGAAGAGCGATTTTGTGTTGGCTATACATCACGTCGCAACGATCCTTAATTGGTAGGTCGTGATTTACTAACTGGTTGCGGGGAAGGTCGAAGTACAACCCTTATCCTGGTGTCCTTTGCAACTGTGGCATATGATAGTGCGACTATTATATTAACAATAAAATTGGGTGGAATTGGCCAGCATCATAACCACCAACCGTGAAACAATCGAAGTAGTAACCAACAAATATCAAATGCAAGATATTAGCAATATGTCTCACAGGGACATGAAACCATCAATGGTTGCCCCAAGTCCATTACTAGATACTCACTTCACCGTCGCTGTAGACAGAACGCTGTCTAAGCCGATTGACACCACCAATAATGATACGCCGGAAAAGCGTGGTGATAACCACACGGGTCTTCACATGTTAAGGTTTATCATTAATGAACCAGGTCCCAAACGTGTGTACCATCACATCATGAGAGAAATACTTAACATTACTCCAGGTGGTATTTTGGATAAACTAATAGTGGCACGTTTACGTGGGCGTCAGGACCCCATTAGTTTAAAATATTTCCTTATGGATTTGGATCGTAATGATAGTGTTAATTATTGGTGGATATATTCTTTGGCGGAAGATGGATTAATTGACGCGGATCAATTGGATGAACTATTAATCATAGATTCTTACCTCAACCACATGCAGAACAGGACTGGACCCATATCAGATGGATATGCAGATATCACCAAGTGCACACGTGATGATTTTGTCGTATTTACAAAATGGACTCATGCCATGGACCGAGTCTACGATGAAGAGGAGGCATGTGCTTCGGAAGAGCGTGGTAAATTACCAACATTGCAGACACAGAATTTATATGGTCTACGTAAGGACAGTATAGATTGTAGCAGTAATAGGTTGGATATAGGTATTAATACTTATATGGAAGGTGCGGGTGATATAATGGTGAAGGTTTACTTCGTGTAAAATGGGGATGTGCCGCTAGCAATATCCAACGCATGTGGAAGGGATGGTATGTTCGTAAATTAATTAAGTCCAAGTCGGCGGATAATAATTTAATAGTCCCTGATGCCATATCAATTGAGGATGGTATGCCCATAATTAATTGGGGAGATAGTGGCGATATTGTGCCTACCACAGAGGACGATAAGGACAGTATTTTAGCAGCTACAGATAAAGTTGGAATTAATTTATTGGGCAGTAGTGAATTAAACAATGGAGATTCAGTTGAATTATTAATTGCGGATGAGATTGATATTAATTTACCGGATGAGATTGACATTAATTCACCCATCATGACGGAACCAGATGTCATTAACAGTGCCGACGCCGCGTTAAGTTCCAATATTATTAATGGTGCCGAGAATGATATTGCAAGCAAGATTGCTGCCGCCAATGAATGTAGGAATGCAAAAGATCTGGACCTCGACATCATCCGGAAGGTCATGAGAAGAGAAGAAAAGAGTACCCGACGTGACATCGCTAGGCGCTTCACCGGATCTAGAAGACTGTACCACAAGGCTGTCCCCAAGATACAACCAAGTGTTGTCGTTATCCAGAGCCATGCTCGTATGTTCCTTGCGAGAAGGAAAGTCATCTCCATGAGGGGAGGAGTATACTGTCGACGTGCTAATGGCAGCCATACCGGTCGTAATGATTGCAATCCTCAGGTTCAGGATAACAGCGATGTTTCTGACCAGACACCATCAGCCACTACATCGACAGCTCGATATACAGTACCCGGCACTCGTCGTATATCTGCCCAAGCATCAATATTCTCCCAACAATCCTTCTATATTACATTGTCATATGACCCATTATCAATGATTGGGGAGAACGGGGAGATGACGTATGATGCTGGGGATACTGGCAGTAATGTTTTTGCAATTTCTACTCGTGATCGAGACACATTATCATCACCTCCTAAAGTCTTCAGTATACGGGGAGAGGAGCCGAGCACCAAGTTTTATATCAGGCTAGATGGTGAATTCGTTTGCAAGGTCGAGGTAGATCGGGGAGCATGGGGAGAGTACGATGACAACCCCATCGATGTTATGGATTGGCACCAAATTATGTTGTACGTGAGGAAGTTTGCAGGTCGTGCATTTGTATTGCATGTTGAGATTAAACTTAACCATCAAGGTGAGAGGACTCCTTGGACACGGGGAGAAGAGGAGTGCTGGATCGGATTGCAATTGAGTTATGTCCAGTTTCACACGAAATCAGGATTAGACGAGGATATATTGACATATCAATTCAAGGCCTATGAAATGATTTGCAATAGTCTTATTAGATATGATATGGTACTACTACATGATCATGATAAATCGGTTGTCAACCATACCAACATACAAACTGTTATTGCTCGTATTGACAAGAATATACTCACCTTAGCTGGAAATTTGAGGGATAATGCAGTGCTGCTCACCAAACATAATACATTGGACACGCAACAGAATAATCATATGAGTACTGGTAGTATCATTCCGTGCAGTAGAGACAACTCGATTGAAGTTGATATAGTTAGTGGTACTTCTATTGGCATTAGTCTGATGTCGTGCATCGAACAAGACAATAGTGACGAGAATATGAAGGGGAATAGTTTGCAACCAAGAATTGGATTACCTTCTATGGATATCACAAGTCATAATGCAACCAATGCAACGTCAAGTCCACATGCCACAATTATGCACTATTCACGACAAGCTACTTATGTCAGTATCATACCAATCATGGATGTTGCCTACAAGGTTAATGATAGCGCCTACCAAGATGGGGAGCGCATGCCGAATAAGTTATTGAGAAGTAGTAGATTGACTTCATGTCAGAGCGGCAGATCAGATAACGATACAGGTATAGATTGGTACATTGACAATGTATTCGGTACTTACATACATCTACATCTAGTATTGGTGGATACCTTGATGATCAGCAAAGTATTGGATAATGAGAATATCAATACTACATATTACACGGCAGTGCTATGGAATCGTATTCGGAAGGGAATATACAGTCAACAGCAATGGACACAGGCACATGGTTATAGCATGTATATATTCCTGCATTGGCATGTGAACATGGGGAGCAATAGCTTACAGAGTAGACAACTTGGAAGGAAGTTATACGAACAACGGGGAGCTGAGAAGGTACTCGACAAGAAGGACCAGCAAGATGTGAACAGGAAGTCGCCATGTAATGATGTGACCAAACGATGGTTGAACTTGGATGGTAGGGGAGTATTAGGATATCGCACGAAAGCGGATACCGGAGATACGCATCCAGTTCAAGAGACGGTGCACACTCATGCGTTTGTTGAATGAGCTCACAACAACAACATCAAACAACAAACAATAAACTAATCAATCGATTAATTGTAATAGACTCATATCTATTGCCGTGTGTCTAATAGCATACAACCTTAGTGGACGGCACCGAACACGGGCTGATAAATCCATGATATTCAATAAAGTCCATTAGAATTGTTAGACAATACAGATTGCTACGCAATCCATCATTATTCTCATACAACACATCAGTTGGGACGGAATCATTCTGTGTGGGGATCATAATATGAGGATAGCCGCCAACATGTGGCTGTAAAAGTATGATGGGTGGACTTACAATCATCATGCTGAGAGTGTTCATCAACTTGTTATACACCCATACAATGCCAAACAACCACTATTGCAGCGCCTACATGATGCCATACCCCCACTTGATGGCCAAACATTGCCTGAGAGTCGGCAGAAAATTGTGATTTTTTCCTGATCTGAGGCTATTGATAGCCGCCAATATGTGGCTGTACAAGTATGATGGGTGGACTTACAATCATGCTGGGAGTGTTCATCACCTTGTTATACACCCATACAATGTCAAACAACCACTATTGCAGCACCTACATGATGCCATACCCCCACTTGATGGCCAAACATTGCCTGAGAGTCGGCAGAAAATCGTGATTTTTTCCTGATCTGAGGCTTGATAGCCGCCAATATGTGGCTGTAAAAGTATGATGGATGGACTTACAATCATGCTGGGAGTGTTCATCAACTTGTTATTCACCTATACAATGCCAAACAACCACTATTCAACAACCTACATGCTGCTATACCCCTGCTTGATGGCCAAACATTGCCTGAAAGTCGGCAGAAAATCAAGATCTGAGGCATGAAACCCGCCAACTTGGGGCTGTAAAAGTATGATGGGTGGACTTACAATCATGCTGGGAGTGTTCATCAACTTGTTATACACCCATACAATGCCAAACAACCACTATTGCAGCACCTGCATGATGCCATACCCCCACTTGTTGGTCAAACATTGCCTGAAAGTCGGCAGAAAATCGAGATCTGAGGCATGAAACCTGCCTACATGTGGCTGTAAAAGTATGATGGATGGAATTGCAATCATGCTGGGAGTGTTCATCAACTTGTTATCACCTATACATTCCAAATTTATTTTGTTTTGGATAGGTGTCCCAAAACTCAGATGCCTATTTCGAGCGCCCGCATAATTAAATCGTTGTAGTGTTAGGGGTTGCCCTTGAGGATGCAATATATATAATGATGGAACAACAACAACAGCGTAGAAGACGACGGAGACGTCATCCAGATATATTAGATTCATCATCTGACGAAGAAACATCAGACGATGAAGGAGGAGATAATGATCAACAGCAACAACAAAATAATAATATACCACTCCACCACCAACAAACGAAACATGACTCCATTACCAATAATCTAACAGTAGAAGAGAATGATATATTAACAGATGGTGAAGGGAGTGATGATGAGTTGATGAATCCATATGTAATGAATCCCTTCAATAATAATAATTCTAATGGTATAGATGTTTATAGTGAACAAGCTTTATTACCACCAAGTGTTGAGTTGGCCTCCTTATCCTCCAATATTAATACCACAAGCAATAATATAACTAATAATAATAGCGGTGATATTAGTAATAGCGATAGAAGAACCAATAACCGAGAGAATATAATGGGGGTTCAATTAGGTATGACTAACATTCGTGATAAACCCACTCAGCCACAACATATAAATAATAATTTACAACCGCCAAGTGGTATGCTAAACAATCGATCATTTGATCCATATGCCGCCAATAATACTACACATATTAATAGTATTAATGGTATTAATGGTGGTATGAGTAGTTACAACAATAGAGAGTTGGAAATGGAAGAGGATACAATTGAATTCCATAATCCAAATTCATCAATTCGAACTAATAACAATACTAACATTAATACTACCACTAATATATTTGGTCCGTTGCTCAACAATAACAACAACAGTGAACAACCAATAAATCAGACAGCATATAACAGAAGTATACCACAGTCTAGATTAAACGATGCTACATCGAGTTTTCCGGGTAACAATTCCTATTCACCATTTCCAACTCACTATAATAATAACAATAGTAGTAATAGAGGAAGACACTATGGTGGTGAGAATACACCGTTGAGTACCGGCAGCACTGGTGCTAATAACAGATATGCACCTTCCAATTATGTACCACCCCACAACTATAGCCACGGAGGAGTTGGGGATACAATTAAATCAATATTAACATTAAGCATACATAAACTATCAACATTCTACCACCACGGTTATTCAAATAACAATTTACATAATACATTTCATCATCAACAAATGTCAAATGGTTACAACAATAGAAGACCAAGAATTAGAATAAATGTGAAATTATTTGGTATATTAATGGGTATGTTATTTATGTTTAGTTCTATGGTGATATTATATCATGCACCTTCTATTAAAGATGATAGCGGTATGGAGGGTAGTGTGGTTAATAAGAGTGTTTATGGAGTTGAAGATAATAATGTGCAAGTTGAGGGGAATGGCGACAGTGTTGTACAGGGGGTATCAGCTTCAACTTCAACTGAAACAACTGGAGGTACAACAAATGAAAATAAAAGCATATTTACAATGGAAAATGATGAAGTGAAAGCAATAGTAATAGAAAGAATGAAGAAGGCGAAACAACATTGGTGGAATAAGAATCACAAGAAGGATAGTACTGCAACGGCTGATAGTACTGCAACGGTTCAACAGGGGATTGATTCTTCTAATCAGGTACAACAGGGGGTAAATAATGGGGAGGAGGAGAATGTATCTCCTTCTTCTGAACAGCAGCAGCAACAGATTATCAATACCAACAGCGGCAATAACAATGGTGCGGTATCTTCAATTGAGGGACTACCAGCTGGAGTGATTGTACAAACTAAAGAAGATGGGACAGTGTTGATTAAGCTTCCACCTCCTCCACAACAGCAGTCAGTCAATAATATGGGGCAGCTACAACAACAGCAGATTCATAACAACGTAGGGCAGCAGCAACATGTCAATAGGCTGAGCTTGAAAGACCCGAGTAAGTTGGGATTGAAAGAGCCTATTAGCACGGAGGAGCTGCATTCACTAGGTAGCACCAAAGAGAAGGAGCTGCATCCATTAGGCAGCGCTGTCAAGGAGGTGGAAAATCCTGCTGCTTCGTTGGAAAGTAACAGTTTGGGAAGCAGTAGCAGCATCAACGACGGAGAGGAAACAATGTATATAAAGCTTCCATATGAAAAGGAAGAACCGACACGACGTACATTGACTGAGAATGGGCAGCTTGATCCGCAGCCGCTTCAGTCATCAACCAAGCATCATCATACATTCCATCCTCCTCTTCCATTCGAGTCTAATCACCACAAGAAACAAGAGGAACATCCAGGTATGGTACAAGAATTAAAGAACGAATTCACTTCATGGATGACTAAACACGACAAGACATATAATACACACGAAGAGAAAGAACATCGATTCAGTATATGGAGGAAGAATCATGTAAGTATCAAGGAGAAGAATCTCAAGCACGGACCATGTAGTTTAACAGGCAAATCTGTCTTTGGTCATAATCTCTTTTCGGATCTTGAACCGGAAGAATTCCAATCCAAGTTTTTAACTGGATATAAGGGCCCACGTCATGATCATCACAAGAAGAAGGGGAAGGGTAAGTCACACTTTCGTGATGGTGCACCAGAGGGACATCCAGCCGCCAGAGCACCGTCAGTGAATCGTCATCCAAGTATACAACGCAAGCTTGATGAACATATTGCCAAGTATGGTACCACAAGCATTACTGCCGCTACTAGCGATAGCATCAACAGTAGACTTCACGGAGAAAACAAGTATCAAACTAAATACTATTATGGTTGTCCATGGTGGGATGTGAGTTGTTACCTACGGAAGATATTTGGTTATGGCATGCCTGGTACGAGAGAACCAATATACGATAAGGATTCATATCCCACCGCACTTGATTGGCGGTCAATGGGTGCTGTATCAGCGGTACACTCGCAAGGATCTTGTGGTGCCTGTTGGGCAATTACAGCTGTGGAAACAATCGAGAGTGCTTATGCCATATATAGTGGTACCTTGATTGATTTGAGTGAGGAGGAGGTGATTGCATGCGATGGCACGTGCGAGATGTGTAATGGTGGTTGGCCACAAAATGCGGTAAGTTTTTCCCCATCTATGTTGAGAAGGTTACTCATTCTTCTTCTTATCGTACCAGATTATACCTTATTAACTCTTCCTTTTTATCTTTTTATTTACAGTACGATTATGTTCAAAAGCATAATGGTTTGCCAGCTCAAACACAGCAATATGATGATGAGTGGCTATATTCGATAACGGCAGGGCTATCTGGTGAGGGCTATGATGTATCTGAATATGAAATGGGCAGTTATTTCGCAAAAACGTGTCCAGCTGGCTACCGTGAGGGAGGGGAAGGAGGTTCTGGCTCTGGTTCTAACAAGAGTGGTGACAACAATGGTTATCAATATGACAGCTATGTATCTACTACTCGATATGCCAAAGTCAAGGGATATGGATATGCAACCGATAGATGTGTATGTTATACAGATGGTAGTGGATGTGACTGTGATGAGCAAGATGAGATCACGGCAATTCGTAATGTTGCCTCATATGGCCCAGCTGCTGTTTGTTTAGAAGCCTCTACTTGGCAAAATTATGAAGATGGTATAATGACTGCTGAAATTGGATGTAGTAGTAGCTTTCTTGATATGAATCACTGTGTGGAGGTTGTAGGGTATGCCTTCACGGATGGCAGTTCTTCGGGTGGAGATAATGATGGTAATAATGGCAATAATTCTGGAAGTGGTAGCGGCAGCAACGATAGGAAGAGTGGTAGTAATGACTATCGAGAGGGGTATTGGATTGTAAAGAATCAGTGGTCTAGTTACTGGGGTATGAGTGGAAAGTCCGCGTTAGTATTGTTTTATGATGTGAATTCGTGTGTTCAGTATAAAGTCTCGACGTTTCTCTGTTTTAGCATATCATATTGAATATGTACTAACATATGTTACAACCGTCTCTCTTTCGTCTTCATAACTTGTGAAACGCGCATCTTCCAGGCTATGCCTACGTGGCTATGGGAGATAATACCTGTGGTATTTTGAACGATATGACACTGGTCTATATGTAGAATGATTATGTTCAAATGTAACGCTTACTTTAGTGAGAGCTATAAAGGAAGAGTTGAACTAATATTTACCCAATTTATTATCAACCACACCATCTAGGAGACAATCGGTCGAGGCAAAAGATAAGGCAGAACCCCGGCAACAACAACATCCGCTCCGCTGCTGATACGGCATTGTTGCCGAATATCAGACTCAGTTATCTTCATCTTTTTGTTGGGCCTATTCTTCTCTTTGGGCGAATCATTCATCTCGTTCTTCCACATTGCAAGCTCTAGCAAAGCAGTAGCCTCCACAAAACCACGCCTGGCATCCTCCCAGCTACCAATATAATTAATATCGCCTCTCTCTACAAACTGTACCATTTCTTCTCTGAACAGCTTTAGACCTATCATATGGATCATCTCTGTAAGGCTACATTGAACTAAAAACCTGAATGTCTCGTCCAAGGTACCAAGCGTTTCCGAGTCACCACATTCGTGCAAATTTGAAAGAATTGTATTCCAATCAATGCTTTGGTCAGGGAAGAAATCTTGATGCAAGTCATAAAGGGACTTGGCAACATCCCGCTGTAAATTCCTCTTGCTTAATGATATAAACATTTCAGTCCAATTCATCTCATAACTAGGGTACAGTGATAGGTAGCTCTCAGCCATAAACTGTACAATCTCATTCGGTGCACCTCCCCACACTGCATATTGAATTGGTAATGCTCCCCATCGATCTTCTGTAACTAGATTCTCGGGATACTTTGTAATCAACACTCTATATAACTCAATATTCTGCACTGTTGAACATGCAAGTATATGGAGAGGAGTCATCCCTAAACAATCTCGCTGCTTACCAGTTGGATTTAACTTGCTTCGCCGCCGACTAATCCTAATATCCGTTGTGCTATTGAGTTCATTAGATGTCAAATTGTTGTAGGATTGATAGTATATCATTTTGTGAATTGGGAGACTGTCAAAGCGATGTTTCAATGCATTGATGATTCGTTGCTCTGTACTATTAAATCCTTGCTCAAATTCAAATATCACTTGTAAATCCGTACAGCTCATAAACGCCCCCTCTCTGACCTCTGTATTTGCTGGAATGGTCACGTTGCGCAACGAGTGGCAATTCTTTAATGCACCATTATACCCATATTCATCATCTTCCAAGTGAGGGTGCCCTTCAATCAGTACAATACTTTCAGGTAGTTCCACAGAGCACATGCTATTACATTTGCTGAGCATCCCTTCAGTGATTGTATTAATAAGGGGAGGAACCCTAAACTTAGTAAGACCACTACAACAAAAAGCGTAGCGACTAATATTCTCGATATTATCATAAAGAGGGAATGAAGATATAGATGTTTCATAAAAAGCATGTTGTCTGATTCGTTTTAGAGTGGATGGAAGCGTGATTTGTTTTAGGGATTCACATCCAGCGAATGCACCTTCACCAATTTCTAATACTCCTTCACATAGCTCAACCTTCTCTAATTGGCCAAGATAATTAAATGCATGTTGTCGAATCACACTAACGGAGGAATGAACTCTAAGACGAGTTGTTTGGTTTGGAACACTGTCCCCATCCCTTCTGTAGACAAATACAGCATCTGCCGCCGCCATTGTATACTAATTATCTCTTTATATCTTATCAATCTTACTACAATACCAATTCTAATACTACTATTTGTGCACTTGATGTGTGTAATAGAAATTAAAAGTTTGACTCGACCCGTCAGCGCTTGTTCAGAGTATAATTAAAAGAGGAAGTACTATATTACATTGCAGAAAGTAAGGCCAATCAAAGTCAACAACTATGCCAAGAGATGTTCTTTCATCTGTCTAATTAAACAATTCACTTCGGCGACCATAGGGACTTGTGACTATTTTACTCCCTAACTCCATAACGGGGGAAAACACTATTTGGGGCCCTAACTTAAGCCCACCGCAGATGCCCCCGGAGGGCTAGCGCGCTTGCGCGCTAGTAATTCATAACTCAAACAAATGGGGAGGATACCAAAACGGTTTTAGAGTTTATTCGTATCTGGATTGAAGGGACTCTTGTATGCTGGTGATTGTTTAACCAAGTCAATTCAATGATAATCTACTCGTTTATTCACCCAGACACATCAGTCTACTTCTATACGACTCATAAGCACCAAAGAAGACAAAGCCACCAATAGATATCCACATTACTCTCGGCTGTATCCCACTTAGAAATATCTTACTCCCTTCTTCATGCATTAATCGTTGTACTACATCACTTGCACCCTTGTACTGTACACCATTCTTATCAGCACCAAGCATTAATCTAGTCTTAATAACATCTAATGGTGTTGTTAAACCGGCTGCAATTCCACCTGATATTGACCCACATGTAGCCGCTTGTATCGGACTTGTTTCATATCCCTGTATCTTACTCCATTCAACTTTAAATCGTTCATATAATGGAAATTGGATAAAGGCAAATGGAACCTCTCTCATTAATGTTATTCCGTATCCACGATATAAACCGCCGAAGATATTCGATGCAAATGCTCGTGTATCACCCTTTTCAGATAGTACTAATTGTAATGTTGATGTTAGTGTTGATGATCCAGTAGCATTCGTTTGCATTTTCGATTTGACAACTTCTGTAGGGACACGAACTAAACATGCTGCTGCCTCTCCAATTGATGCTGCAATCATGTGTGTTAAAGCTGGTGAGTATGATTCATCATCACTACTTCCCATTAGTTGTTGTTGTTGCTTTGCAATTATTGGTTTCATAGTTTCATACGTACCAAAGAATAATGCCGCACCGGGTGAACTACCGGCTGCGGCCGCCATTACACCACGATATACACCCCGGAAACCACCCGATGCCATGAAACCGTGTGGTGATTGTAATCGAGTTTTTAATGTATCGATCGGAAAGAGTGCGAGATCAACAGTGGTTCCGGCGAAGCCACCAGCTATTAATGAGGTTATGAATGGTGTATGACGTTCACTACTACCACTACTATTACCGCCATTATCATTGTTGGATGATGATTCCATTATATCTATATCAATATATCAATGTAAGATATCTGATGTATAATTGATAAGACACTGATGATGATGTGTGTGAAAAGTTGCAACTTGAACCTATATCGATTAACTTCCCAAATAATATAATAACAGACCGGAAAAGAGATATATGCCAAGTATTAGGCACGACGGCGGCTGTTAGCATCAATCAATAGTGTATGACGGCGACCTTAAATAATTGTGGGGTCAGTAATTTGCGGCGGTATCCTTGACAAGAGATCTTCCGACAATACTGACCGATCGAGCAGAGCTCTCACGATCAGAAAACGGTATCTTTCCAAAGAGACATCTGAATACCGCATGTAAAAACCTAGTGCATAGCGTCTCACTACTAAATGACGCCATTTTTTGTTACCGCCTCACTATGGCGCAACCTCTACTAGGAGGATACCGCCGCCGTATAGCATCAATAATAAACACCAATCCAGTACCTCTGTATATCACTAGACTCAGCTATTTTTTCTGAATACGAAATCGTTGCGTGGTACCGGATTGCATAAGTATGAACATTGCAAAAGCTCAATCTACTCTGGTGCACCTTCTGAAACAATTGCCACAAGGGTGGTGGTTTATCTTTCACCAGAATGGTGATGATAATGGCGACCTATCTACGGCACTTGGTACTAGGAACTGTCTAATTCAAGCGTTGTTATATAATGCTGGAATATACAAGATCAATAACAATAAGTTTACTTTGAATATGGATACATGGGAAAGTTTCACTGGTGCACCATCTTTCAAAGAAGCAAACCTACATGCAGAAACAATTCAAAGAATTCAATATGTTTCATGCGGAAGGAATCTAGAATATCGATTACCAAAGGATCAGCCAAAAAAACAACGTAGCAGGGGCAGTACATATCTACCCGAGGATATCAAAACCGACTTACGATATTCTTATGATCATTATGAAGAACAAATGAAGGAGATAGATAAAAAGAAGAAGAAGGCGGCAGCAGCTAAACAACAAAAGGCAGCAGCTAAACAACAAAAGAAGAAAGATAGTGGTACAAAACAAACAGATGAGTTCCCTTTGCTATTGAAGATATTTGGAAAAGCAAAAGATATTAATCCACACGATATAAAGATAAAAGAATTATCAAACTCTGTTCTATCCGAATTAGTAAAGCTACAAGGAAGAGATTCAATATTGAAATCAATAGGAGCATATACTGATATAGATAAAGGTGCAGTAGATAGTAAGAGCTCTACGAAACGACCAGCTGAATTGGATAATAGTAAAAGTTCATTGGAGGTAACATTAGAAGTGGGAGGAGGTACACCTACCACAGAGAAGAACATATCATCTGTTACACCATATACATTGGTGGACACTTCAAAGGTATGTTATTATATGTTACTACTTGCTATTTTATTATTTCATGTTGCTCATACTACTTCTACTACCAATATCCATCAGCCAAACAAGCGTCAGAAAGTCGATGATGCAATCATAACAGCTGCCAAAGTCATTGCGCCTCGTTACATACCCAATGGTAATACTAATGATTGGAGTCATATGTCATCACATTCAGTCGGTAAAAGTCAACGGTATAATGATGCTAAGACTTTAAGTGCCATGTTAATTGCCATATGCCGAGGTAATCCAGCCCGAGGCAGTGATGCTCTAGTCCAACTTTTATCTGACACAGCGAACAACCATCTTAGAAAAGCTGTCATCGGTTCAATCACATCCAAACAAAAAGATAGAGATAGAGTACATCATCTCGTCATTGAGAGTATACAAGAAATCATTGCCCACCACACCAAAAGCCGAGGCACTCGTCCAGCTGCTGCTGAAACATTGGTGAAGAATATTACTGCTGCCTGCGTATTCAAAATTGTTAAAGACAAGAAGGATGTTAGTGATCATCTTTTAAGTAGGGTGCTTGCGGGTCAGATGGTAGAAGCTGTGTGCTGCCCACGTGTGGAACAACCTCTACTTCATATTGACAAGTCTAAGCCGTGTCCAAAGTTGATACCACTCAAATGTACTCATGGAGTTGACGGCGATTCAAATCGACAGTGTCCATGTTGTGGCATAGAGAAGAAATTGCCTATTTTACATGCACTGAAGGAGTCATGTGTGGCACAAGAGAAGGTTGAGGTTATGGAATGGGGTGATTCGATACGGCAAGGATCTAAGAAGGGTAAGCAGAACACACAACGAGAGCTTCAAGCCAATGAGATGACTGTAGCAGAGCTTGTCGACAAATTCATCAAGTCACTCACCATTAACATACCACATCACCAAGAGATATGTTGGATACGATTGATACAGCTCACTGACTTCGACAGACTGCCACCCGATACACTTCTTATATTCACTGACTTTGCAGCAAGTATGTGCCTCCGTGCCTTCCAAACCAAGAACTCTTCCGTCGACGGTCATGCTGTTAATGATAACTTTGTGTGCATATACAACCGCCGAAAGGTGAAGGTGAAAGAGAAAGATGATGAGGGAAACATTCTTGATGATGAAGAAAAAGAAATAACAGTATTCACATGTGATGTCCACCATTTCTTTGCCGAGACAATTTCATCAGGAAAGAAGAATGATCACCAAATGCACAATGTTGCTCTTGATGCCATCATTCAACACTACAAGGAACTGTTTGCAGAAAGTGACTTTGCTGACGAGCTGCGTCATGTTATTTACTGGTCAGATAATGCTCCCGGCCAGTATAGATGCCGACAAAACTTCATCAAGATTGCATCTGTATGTCAGCGTCATGGAAGTGGTATCAAGTTGACTCACCGTCTTGCTGTCGAGGCTAACTTCAAGGGCTGGCATGATGCAGTTGGTAAGGATCCAGCAATGAAGATTAGGCAGTTAGAATTAGAAGGTGTACGATCTCCCACTGCACTTAAAGTCTTTGAAAATTGCAAAACTCACCTTGAGAAGACACATGATACCAGCAAGTGGAGGAAGATGGAGGAGGATGGTGATGCAAGATTGGAGCAGAAAGGCCGGTATGGTATGGATTCACGACGAGTCTGGTTTGTAGTGGAGGATGAAGAGGAGCAACAAAGGTTGTTAGCTAAGTACCCAGGACGTATTTTGCTTTGCACCAGAGCAAAGATTCAAGATACAAAAGGAAGGAAGTGTGTCAACGAAAGCATGAAAACTCACGAGGTTGTTTCTATGTTAACAGAGGTACCAGACGTCCGACCTACCGACGGCAACCGAGTGTGGCCCATCAAGAAAGCTCGTCTACCTTGCAACTGCCAACACTGCCTCGTAGACCCACTCAACGACGAATGCATCTACACTCCCTGGCGTCATGCTTGCTCTGAAGACATGGTAGAAAATATCGTCCCAGTCCAAGCAGTTGACGAGTCTGCCGCCACTTCCACATCTACTGCCACACAAGACGAGACCCCAGCAGCTGCCAATGAATCTACGGCTAATGCCAATGGTGGAGAAGCAGACGAGGCAACAGTGGTAGCTAATGGTGGTGACGATGACGACGATGATAGTGAAGATGAAGCAGAGCCAGCAGTGGAAGAGGATGAGTTTTGGCAGTTGAAGAAAGTATACACAGAACCAGAAATATTAGGCTCACCTGTTGGATGTGATGGCGAGGGATGCAATTTAATAGCATGTTGTCAATGGGAAGAGATGTCAGAAAAGGCTTGGAAGGAGAACTTATGGAATACTTGTCTAGAATGTCAGGCAAAGCCACTTAAGTCTGGACTGGGCTTCAGTGGTTGGCCGACAGAAAAGAAGGACATTCCTATTAAGTTTATGAGTCAAAATCTACGTCAGCTCATTGCCTCTAAATGCTCAAAAGATCATAACTGGAAGAGAGGAAGCCGATTCCCTAATCTACCATTTGTATCAGAGGAGGAGAGTCGTCCGACCAGGGGTGTTGTTTAGAAGAAGAAAACTTAATAAAAATAAACAATACAAATTTCACTTACTCTACACTTTATCAAGCATCCAATATCGTACATACTAAAGAAATGTCAGTTTCAGAAATAACATATAAAATAAAACCAATAATACTATATAAACAATTGACTTACAGTAAACCATATCCATCTCGTCATGCCTATTATATCTCTCAATTTCTAAAAGTGTGCATATCTTATGTCCATATTCATATTACTCAAGGATACGATAACCTGACCACTTAAATCCAATAAATTCTTGTCTAGGACGATATGTGTTGATATCATATACCTTGTACTTGTAGTATATCATCTATCAACATTGTAACCAATACCGTCCTCTCTCCACTCTCTCTAGAGTAATAAAATTGTTCAATAGAGGACGGTCTATTTTTTACATCACACTCGAGTTGTTATTGTCTCTAGCCACTATTTATTTGATGTATGATAATAGCTTGTTTATATGGTATTGTAACACTGTTATATCACTTATTCACCCCTCATAATACATATATTTATTGCCCCATCGTCTGATGTATAGTTTTTGTTGCAGTAATAATTGCAATAAATATAGGGTGGAAATACAACCCTTAAATTAATAGAAGTATTGATTTATCAATCATATATTGTTATATTGGTATGTGTAGCATGTATTTAGTGTGTTGATATGTTTGTGGCGGCATAGGGGATATGATAAAGAGAGGTGATAGTGGGCTCAACAAACACATCACATTGTGCTTTTTTTATGTATCCATTTTCAGTCAAGTACCCAAAAATATAACTTTTGTGCCCACTCCCCCTCCAAAGTGAGTTATCACCATGAAAAAATCTGAAAGTGGAAAAGATACCCTAGGATACCGTTACCTATCGTGAGAGCTCTGCGAGGTATTACGACACAATAGAGATATGTTTGTTGTATAAGCGATGTGCGCTGGTACAATTCCTACGTAGCGTATCTTACGTACAGGAAAATGTAGCTTGAGCCTTTTGTGGTATCCAATTTTAGTATGAATTCTCTTAGTACTGCCTCAATATTGACGGCGCCGATCGACTATGATGCAGGCAATAGACGCCGTCGTTCATTGCACCATTAGATCCTCCGTCGAATGTAGTATAAGTGGGGTGGCGGCGGCTGTTTCATACGACATTTAGTTATTGCAATAGACAAAAAATAATATCACCACTTAATACACATCTTCACCACCATCAGCCTTCAATCTATCGATATTAAGAGGTGTTAAAGCTATACATCACAATATCAACACTTCCTATATATAATATATCATGTCAGAACCGAGTAACAAGAAGCAGAAGAATGTCCACAGGACTGAATATAAAACAAAATGCATATGTTGTGATCCTAGGTGTGACATTGCAATGGAAAAGTTGAAGAAGTACAACCCCCATCGTTATGCATACTTTACTGTACCAAGTGAGCCCAAAGAACTGAAAGGATATGCCAAACCACAAGAGTTAGTACAGAGGGCACGTAAATCACTCAAGAGGGAACGAATCCTAGCGGCTTTGCCTGATGCTGCCAGGGCACGAGCAAATGACCCAAATTATTCCAAAAGAACAAAGAAGGAGTTTGCATCTCTTCACCTCCATGCCAAGATATTTGATCTTTGTCCATCATCTGCTAAAAATGATACCATGCTAGTTGATTCGGTGCCCGCTGAATTGGCAAGATTCCTGTCGAACAACACCGCGTGTACATTCACTCAGACTGATAAGTTTGATGACGGCACGTATGTACCTCTTCCGAACATGAAGATGAAATCAATCATCGATTATGCAGATGATTTGGAAAAGGATGCAATGAGGGCTATTAGTACAACACCAAAAGATAATCAAAGGACAACAAGGAACTCGCCATTAGCTGCTGAAAGTATAGAGAGTGGCCAACTTTCTGAGCAGATGGCACGACAGGCTGCGCAGATACAACTAAAGCAGGACGAACTGGATCGGATCGAGAAGGCACTGAATGAACGAAAGAAGGAGTTAGAGAAACTGAAGAAGGAGGTAGTGGCTAGGCAGCAGAATGCTGATGAGAAGTGTGAGGAGTTGAAGATATTGGACACAGGCGAGGAGATATATGGACTTACACGGGCAGCCTTACTCAGCAAGAGATGGCATAAGAGTCACCCCACAGCAGCCAAACACCTGTTTGGTTTCAAATCATGGAAGGAAACTGTGTATATGTTGCATGCTTTGTTTAATGTTCTTCCTCCCATGGAGATACCAATGAGAGACGAAGCTGTGTCGAAGTTTGAAAGATATCTCATGGGGTATATGCGTATCCATCTTCGAATGTCGGTAACTCAAATCTCATTCATTTGGGATAGGGATCGGGGTCATACTGGCCGCCTTATCAAGGAGGCAGTGATGAGTATTGGCGAGGCAGGGAAGGACTTATCTATCCTCCATATCACGCCCGAGTTCCTCGAAGCAACATGCCCACAGCAATATAAAGATGAGGGTTTGGAAAAATGCTGTGGTGTACCCGAT
>Ga0214481_100539_pt1 | contig 18973 bp, 18 predicted proteins | sample M1_20Mar14CPVII9_4_FD_165057 | JGI IMG/M metagenome (GOLD analysis project Ga0214481, IMG submission 165057) | Marine eukaryotic communities from Monterey Bay, California, United States - M1_20Mar14CPVII9sort6BwellG10 | ecosystem: Environmental > Aquatic > Marine > Unclassified | place: USA...
AAGGCGGTGATGATTAGACGAAGCATTATTGTTGTTGTATGATATTAATTGAAAACAGTTTATTAGTTATCAAGGAGTTGCATATGATTGATGATATCAAGCGGCCATCAACATCAACTCTCAGATTTTTGCCATCTGCTCTCATTTGAGGTCGGTTCAAGATATCCAAATTTGCATACTGTGACCTTAACTTCGAACCGACCTCAAAATGCTTTAGATGCTGGCCATGTGCTGTTTATTGATGGCGGTGATAGTGATAGACGGAGATTACATTCATATCTATTCTTAAAATGGGCACTAGTGATATGTTAAGGCATGCAGGTAGTAGCAGTAGTAGTGGCGTGTCAATGGGAGATATCACTGATCAAAACTCTCAACACATTAATGAGAACGAGGCTGCTTTATCTACATCATTATTATCAATGAATACGAATACAACAACAAGGAACAAAAAACAACGATGTAAAATCTTAAGATGGTCATTCTATCTAGTACTTGGAGGTACTCTACTCGGTCTAACATTACCAAAGAATCCCAACATTCCATCGCAAACATGGCAACTATCATCTAATATAATCGGTTATACATACTTCCTAGCATGGAGTTTATCATTCTATCCACAGATATATCTCAATTATCAACGAAAGACAACACAAGGACTAAGTGTTGACTTTTGTTGTTTAAATGTATTGGGATATGTGTGCTACACGATTTATACTACAAACTTTTACTTCAATAAAAATGTAATTGATGCATATAAAGATAAGATGTCTTCATTGAGTGATAATGACAATACAACAACACAAAGAAAGGGAGAGATTACAGTTACAGGAAATGATGTGGCATTTGCAATACATGCTATAATAATGGCAACATTTACATTATCTCAAGTCGGCTTTTACGATACATTCACTGCAAGGCCGCCCTCAAAACGAGTTTTCATAATCTTTTTCTGTGCAGCTGCATTTTGTTTATTATACATATTGGGTACTTGGATATATCAAGGACAAGTCAATATACTTGGATTTTTATATGTACTTGGGAGTATCAAGATTTGCGTTACGATCGGTAAATACGTTCCACAAGCACTAATGAATCGATCTAGGAAGTCTACAGTAGGTTGGAATGTTTGGAACGTCATATTGGATCTTACAGGTGGTATATTGAGTCTAATACAACACGTAGGTGACTGTGCCTCAATGAATGATTGGTCAGGGTTAGTTGGAAATCCAGCAAAGTTGTTACTCTCATTTATTACTATCACATTTGATTGTATCTTCTTAGTTCAACATTACATATTATATCCCGAGAATAAGGAGAATGAATCATATTCTCCTTTACCAGCAAATTGATATGAAATGAACGGCAGATGAAACAGGAAGAAGGTGAATGGCATACCTCTACATAGAGGGAAAGAGCTAGGAGGCAGGGTGAAATTTAGGATACCTTTATATGCAGTGTCGGTCGTCGGTATCCTATCAAGACCAAAAAAAATATTGGCCGAGCAGTCTCTACAAAATCTGGCCTGAGTTGTCTCACAATACAACCTTTCACACGTATGATACTCCACTATATAGCCCCAGCAGTTAACAACGTCTATAACGGCTTCTTGGCCAATTTTGTTGTCCATAATTTACCAAACTCAAAGAACAATACAACAACATTACAGAATATAATTCCCATTTCAAGACTGACAACGTTTATCAAATGACAACAACCATCATGACCGATACAAATACACATACCGAAGTAAACATAATATCATCCGACACTGAAATTGATATTGAAAAGGGAAGTGGCACCTTAGAATCAACGGCAATCGAAAGTAGTCTAGACTCTTCAGATACTAATGACAAATACGACGACAATAACGAGGAAAGTACACCGGCAAAGAAGAGTTGCTGCACCGACACATTTGAGAAAATGAAAAGCACGGCCGACTGGTGGTCTCTATGGATTGGATTGGCTTCATTCCTACTCGCCATGATACTTGTCTTTACTGTACCTTATGAGAAAGGATCAGTTAGGGCTGCCAATGTTGTACCATCTCCAATGAGGTGGCAGTCGAATCCACTAGATGCCTTTGACGTTTACTCCTTTGTGGGATCTCTACTTCTAATTGGATTCTTCTGCATCCTATATATCATTGCTCTGCGGTGCATGGGTAAGCTCGAACAGAACCCGGCTAAAGAATACATCAAGGGATTCATTATCACTGGACTTCTAGCTCTTATCAGCTTGTGGTTAGGGAGGAATCAGTTTTGTGCCACCAATGGACTAAGTTACGCCATCTTCGCTATTGTTCTCGGAATGTTCATTGCCAATACGCCATTGGGAAGTTGGGGGGCTCTATCATGTTTAAAATTGACATCCAAGGATGGGGAGTTCTTCATCAAGTGCAGCCTGGCACTCCTCGCAACCGAGTTCTCAGTATTGGCAAGAGTAGGTCTACCCGCTTTGGTTGTGGCATGGGTAGGGTCACCGATTGCCCTCATCTTGGGCTACTTTTTTGGAAAGAAGGTATTCAAGATGGAGACTGATATTGCACTCCTCACTGCCGTTGGTGCTACTTGGTGCGGGGCATCTGCCATATCTGCCTCAGGGTCAGTCATCGAAGCCTCAAGCTCTGATATCACCCTATCCATTTCAGTCGTCGCCTTCTTCACTGTCATCTTCACATTTGCCCAGGCATATTTAGCAATAGGTGTCGGCATGCCAGAGAGTGTTAGTGGAGCTTGGATCGGTGCATCGGTCGATCAAACAGGCAAGTCCGCGGTAATTCGGCCGTTCATGTGAACTCTACTCGTCTTCATTTGACTGCCTTTGCAACCCACACTAACAAAAGTTATTGCCACCTCTCTTCATCTTCATAAACTATGGAAAACGTATCTTCCAGGCAACGTCATAGCATCTGCTGCAATTGTCGGTGATGAAGCGACAGAGATCGCTGGCATAGTGAAAATCGTACTCAATTCAGGGCTAGGCATCCTTTGTACAGTGATTGCCTTTTGGTACCAACGAAAGACAAATGATGGAGGCAAGTTCTCTTTATACTTTCTATGGGACAAGTTCCCCAAGTTTGTGCTAGGCTACTTTCTCTGCTCCACTATATTGAGTGTGATACTACCTCCCCTCGACGGCACTGCGGAAGCCGAAGCTGTACAAAGAGCGGTCATATCAATGAACAAGTGGTGGTTTGCAATTGGTTTCGTAGGCATTGGGTGTCAGACCAATGTTAAGGCACTATGGAAGGGCGCCAAGTCATCCGGCGTTATTCAGGGATATTTGGTGGCTAATACATTCGACATGGCCATTGCTTTAGGGCTTTCCTATTTACTGTTTTGAACATATGATATGTACATAGATCATTTGAATATAATAGTGTTTGCTAATGTATATACTATACACACTACTTCTTTCATAACTTCTAACAATGGTAAATCTGAGAAGATAGTCGAGGATTCGCTCGAGCAAAGTTGGTCTTATTTTTGAGACGTCACCACTTACCATGTTAGGCCGCTAGCAGGTGCCCATGCTGGCATAGATAGAGGTAGCTATGAATCATTGTTAGCAGTACCTACATCAAAGAAGCAAGAACAGTATTGTTATCATCATACGGTCTATTATACAGTTAGTTTTTCCTATCAACAATATGTTCAAAGTTCAAGACTAAGCTCAAATTACTCGCCCCTACTCGCTATCGCTATCAGATACAGAGTTGAGGATATCATCGACTCCTAGGTGCTCACAGAGCCTGTCATACCCACCAACAAGCTGTTTGTTTAAGTATACAACAGGTAATGTCTTGGCATCGGCAGGTATTAAGTGGGTAAATAGATGAACTGGAGCTTCGACATACTCAATACCCGAGTCGGCAAGAAGATTCTTTGCACCAACACAGTACTTGCATTTCTTCTTACCAATCACGATATTAGGAAGCGAAGGTACAGGCACATTTCCAACTCTCTTTTCATCTTGGACAATGTGGATGCCACACTCTTGACCTTCACCTCGCTCATCTCTCTTGCTTCTTAGGGATGAACTTAAGGAGTTCTTCCTAGGCTTCTTATTCTTAGAAGAGGGCAATACATCATCCAACAAAGAGTTCAACTCAGGATGGGGAGGAATCTTCTTCATCTTAAGAAAATCCAAGCAATCTTCATCACTCCAATCCAAGATCGGATGAGCCTTGTCGGGATCTTCACTACCAGAGTATCGAAGGAAAGGTAAAGAGTCCCTTGACTTAGTTTGCCCTCGACGGACACCTGAGAGGAGAACCTTGGTATCAGTAGTTGCTTTCTTCAGCGGAGTAATCTTGAATATATCCTGAGAAAGGGTATGAAAAACCTCCTTCTGATCCACAGGATGAACACCAACTTCGGCCATTCCCTCGGCAAACTCTTCTCTTGTGACAGAATTTGCCTTTGCAATTTCAAAGTTGTTCAGACCAAGGTGACTTAACACTTGCTGGCCATATTCGAGATCACGTTGACTTGTTGGTGATTGGGTGTCTATGAATAGGACACGTATGTTAGGGCAGGCCTCGGCGACCAGTGCAAGCATAACACCCGACTGCACCCCGAAGCTTGTCAGGACAGTAACAGAGTCCGATCCGCCATCATATCGATCTGTAATCATCCTCACTCGGTCGACTGCAGTTGAATTGGCAAGCTTTTGTTCGTAGTTGTTGTTCATGGTTGTATATAATATAGAAGTTTTGATGTGCGTATTGATTGTTGTTTGATATTATGAGACCTTGATATGGGGTTGAATTGAACATAATACTGGCCAAAAATTACTCAGACAGTGTAATCTTGTTTGACTGTTCAGCACAAGCTATCTTTCTCGTGAGGTACTCCGCTTACTTGGGGACTTATTAGAGAATCCAATCTTATCAAATGTACTCAACAATATGGCCTGAGTAGCATCCATAGACAGCAAGTCGAGAGAGAAAGGTCTCATTTCTCTCATCCTACTTGGGCTGTATTTTTTGAAAGGATATCCTTTGTGGTATCCTATGGTATCCTAAAAAGTTCGCCTCTACAGTACGTTTGACTTGAAGTGGTAACCTAATCTAGAAAAATACTAATTTCGACGAAAATAATGCCCAAACATTGTTGTATGTGCTGTATAGATGCATTGTGTAAGTTAAAGCGTGAGAAAATATTGTATATTGGTGGAGTTATGGATGTTAGAAGATCGCTGCTTACCTTAGTGCTTCTACGTAAAAATGAATTTTTGAGGACGCCGAAAATTCAAGACACTAATTTAGCGGCCTTGTATCTCGGCTCTAGTATACCAATCGTCATATTTCAACTATAGGTAACATTCTAGAGATCCTGAAATGTGTTACCTAGTAAGTTTCGTATTTGTATCTCAAATAACGGCCGAGAAATAAGGCCGCTAAATTAGTAGTTACCAGTTCGACTCAAACGTACTGTAGCATATCGGTGGATGCTATCTTTTCACTTAGCCTGGGAGATATCTAATATCCAAAGAAGGTGAATGTATGGTTGGGCCGGATATTTGGTGGAAGGATCTTGCTTAGTTTTACATTCTCTACCATACTCTGTATCCTCCTAAACCTCTCTCAACATAGCCAAATTAATGACAGTTTCGTTCAAAAGCTTCCTTAAAGTTTCTCGAATGTATCCATGCATTGGCCTGTTAACCATGATGGATTGTTAGTAAAAGTTAGAAGAGAGGGTCACATGATATCATAAACGAATTCGAAATGGTAAACAATAGAAATAAACTCACACCATACTTGAGGCCTGATTCAACAGGTAGAGCCTCATGATCGGTACGAGCATCTTTATCTTCAGGTTGAGCATCTAATACACTTGGCCAAAGAACTGCATTACCCTTCTTTGGTTGTACAGTGATATCAAGTAGAGGAAAGTGAGTACCGCCGCCAGCTTCGACATCATTGAGATAAATGAAGAGCGTCAAGATTCTAACCCCACAAGGCATGTCTTTGTGGTGACCTATATAATCGTGGTGTTGTTTGTAGTATTGTCCTGGTTCATATTGCAAAAGCTGTAGGTATTCACTGTTTTCAACCTTGGTCTTTGTCACATTGGCAATTCTATCAGCGACTGGTGCTACCAAAGGATCCCTGAAACACTTTTCTTCCTGACACCAAGTATTATGTGAGGTACGAGAATCGCTCACCAGCGAATCATGCGAGCCGTCGGGCTTTTCTTTTCCAACGTCGGCACTTCTCTCATATCCCTGTTGCGTTCCAATTTCTACTAGTCTATCTGCTTCTTCGGCCGATACAAAGTTTGATAGACTAATAACCCATGGTCCATCCTTTTCAACACCCGGAGCAAAACTTCCATCAATCTTTACCTTTGGCCGAGACAAGGCAATAGGATTATACTTTAAGTAATCACCACTCCCATCGGCATTATCTACAATGTTCTCCATCAAGGTATTAAGATCACCCGGTTTCCAAATACAATCATTACCAGGTTGGATAGGGCATCGATGACGAATATCTAATAAATCACAAGTCTGACATGCCGGTGCGCAATTAGTTTGCATATATTTGGGATTAGCCTCACACTCTCCAATTGCAGCCCAGAATGTACAATCTTGATGTTGATTCTTACACTTATGACGGACACGTCTAAACTTTTCATCCTTATCTTCCCATACCATTTTCATATACTTGATTGATTCATCAATTGCTGTTTTGATTTTCTCATGTTGTTCTGCTCCACCTGCCTCTTTAACATCTGGGGTTCGTTGTCCGATACCGAATTGATTAGTACCATCATTACATGTTAAACAAGAATGTCTGCACGACTTTTTCATGTAGCTGTTGATATATGAATATCATTGGGTTAGTATAATATATACTACAAACCAATACCAATAATTAACACAAAGACAAAAATACTCACTTTGGATTATTATCACACTCGCCCATACCAGCCCATTCCATACATCTATAATCCTCATCCATACATGGTTTACTAAATGTATCTTTATCAACAAACTCAGCAGCCTTGGCGGCATGTAGTACAGCCTCACATGTATCACAGGATATTGGACAATTATATTTCATATATCCTAAATTATCAGTACATGCACCATCTTTTGCATATTCTGTACACTTTTCATCAACGTCCTCACAAGTAACTTTTAAACCAATATCATCGTCGTCGTCGGATGATGATTCGTCATCAGATGAATCCTCTTCAATTTCTCTAAATACAAAGCCGTTAGAATTATCAACCACGTTTTCATCTTCAACTTGTGTACAGGTTTCATCGGCGGCACTGCATTCCTGTTGATCTGCCGCCGGGCCTGTTGCAACAACATTACATGATGTTATTGCAATTATTAATAGTGTAGATATAAGTATTGATCTCATATTGGTTAATAGCGAGGGCCGATAAGTATGTTTACTTGTTATTGTAGGTTGTTTGTAGTGGGTTAGTCTATCAGTCCGAGATATAACTAAAAGGTTTAGGTAGAAACCCATCACTAAAACTGCATAGAATATTCTGCCATTTGGCGGCTCTTCTATCAACGATAGTCGATGTCAACAATTGAGCTCATAATTCGGATAATAGCAATATAACAAAGATATCATGGAGTTTTACCTAGTATTAGCGGCTGCGGCCGTGGTTGGTAAACATTCCCAAGCATTCACCATGACAATGCAAACATTCATCCCACCTCCTCTAAAATATAATCCTTCGATATCCTCACGAGTATCAATACAACTAGGATCTACTACTGCTTCTGCCACGGCAACTCTAGATGAGAAGAGTGCCGATACACCGCAGCAGACTAAAACATTGGGCTTATTGACGTTTGATTTAGGTGCGTTATATTATTTTGTGCATATGATGTGCACATCTTCTCATATCTTATATATTCTTAAAATTCTCATATTATTTTCTTGCAATATACACCAAACTTAACACTTACAATGGATTCATCATCATCATACTCATTATACTCTTGCAAATGCCAAACGTAACACTCATGCAATTCTTATTATGAAATCTTTTCGGATCACATATTATGCTTGCACATACCAAATGTCTATTATCAGACGATTCACTCTATCCAATTGAGCCAGTGTTAAATGATGCAAATAAAGTATTTGTTGATATGATGGGAAAGTATGGATACAATTTGGGTATTAATGATATAGTCGAGGCTGGAAAGAAGATACGCGAGGAGGCTGGACCAATTGCTGGAACTGCAATGTCACATACAGAGGTACGAATGGAGGCGATTCGAAGAGAAATGGAGCGTAAAATGTTGGAGAAGAAGTTGCAAGAGTGTGCTGAAGATTGGGCAACAGAGGTTGAATCCCTAACTGCCCCATTACGACATTCAGCAGAAGCATGGGCAAAGTCGGCAGTATCAGAAAGTGTTGTGGAAAGTATATACTTGGCATGGGAGCGTGAACGTCATCAATCTGCAGAAAGAAATCTATATCCAGAAGTAGTGGAAGCGCTACAAAAGATCAAACAAGAGCATTCCAACGTTATAGTGGGAGCAGTAACTGACGGCAAAGCAAATCCCATGCTAATGGTATTTAGTTTGGCTCCATACTTTGACTTCTGTATGAGCTGGGAAGATGATGCCAATGGTCGTGCCGACTTCTTCAAAGAGTTAGGTAACGTAGATGGAAATGTTGATTTGCAATGGATATACAAAGCAGCCTATAAAAAGTACAAGGATATTGCTGATACCAATCGTGAGATGAGAAAGGAATTAGGTGAAGAATCTGAATCAGAGGAAGAGCCTGTATGGATTCACATTGGAGATGATTTAGCATACGATGTCGGTGGAAGCGCCTCGTGTGGCGCCAAAACAATACTATTAGATCTCGATGACGAGTATGGCCAAACTGCCAAGAAACGATTCGACGGAGAAATGCCACTTTGGAATACTGCTGGTCCAGAAGAGATTGTTAACCGCAGAGTAATGAATGATGCCGCTGAGAGAGTCGTGGATAAACGTGTGAATAGAATGAGCATGTTGCCTGAATCCATCAACGAGATCTTGAAAGGAGAATAAATTGAAAGGACTTTTGTGATAGAGGAAGTGGGATGTATCAATGTACAGACTCATTGTTCATATAGTCTAGTAAGAATGTGTAAATATAATTAGTAGTATAGACTTGACAATTGATGTTAGCTAGCTTAATGTGAAACCAGAACCACTCAAAAGAGATGTACTCATTTCCCTTGGCGAGATATTATCTTGTGATATAGGACGAAGAGCTGGTGACATGGCCGCTCTGAATGTGATCATCGACATTGCAAACAAGCATAGAAACAAAGAGGTTGAGAAAATCCAGGTCAAGCCCCCAACTCCTTGAGTGCACACTGCTTCGTGAACAAACGTTGTGTATATTGGATTGAATGTTTTACAAGCTAAGATCTCCTGTATCCCAATCCACGCTTGATTGAAATTGTAAGTTGTATTGTGTAAACTACTGCTGATTGTTTGTACTCGTGTTGCTACTGGGGCTGTTACATTGCATTGTAGCTCAAGTGTGGGTAGAGGAAGATTCATCACAATGGCTGTCAAATTATAGACAGTGCCAAGTGCTACATTGATCGTTTGTCTGATTTCCTCCATTTCTTCTTCTTGAGGCTTGACTGTACATCCCGATACATAATATATTAGATGATCAAAAACAATAGAAGTAAACTTCTCTTGGTAATAATATAGACCACTTTGAACGATCGCGTCGGGCTTTACACTGGAAGATGCGCGTTTGGCGGTTTATGATGATGAAAGAGAGGTGATTGTAACATATATTAGTACATGTGTTTCTCAAAGACAATCAAATAAAGATAAACAAAAGTCAAGTGTTGAAGCGCTCAAATCACCAAGACACCATAATGAACACCATGAATAAACAATACTAACGCGGACTTTCCAGAAGTCTGAGCCACTTATGCTTGTCACTAGAAACAGAAGCGCCATTATCCAGAAAAGTATCAAAAAGAAAGAAAAGACTGGCCACAGGACAGCAGATCTAAAATAGTGTATATAATATGAGAGACATGACATGTTCAACAAACAAAATAAAGTATGATCTGAACTACTCACGAAGAAATCTTTGTGCATCTGTTCGATATACCCTTGGCAGAAAACCATGTTACTACAAGCATCCCAAGTATCATTATACCAATTGCAATAGCAATTCCTTGGGTAACGTAGAAGAATATCTCTCCATACTTTAACTTCTCATCAACATCATTGATGATAGAAATGAGCTCTATAACGTCATTCTTAAAATACTGCACTTGATCGTTTACTTGTCTATTGAGCTCATTAACCTCATGGCGGATGGTTTGTACACCGTCTTGTATTTGCTTTGCAGTTGCCCCAGTACCTTGTCCGCAAAATTGTCCATCTGCTGATACTGTTGTAACATTCTTAACGTCTGACAACACCTTATCCTTATCATCGATAATCGCGTTTGTGAGAGCAAGGGTCCGATTAGCAACTTCTTGAGTTAGATTCAATGCATGTTTGGTAGTATGCAATGATGCTCGAAATGATGATGCTCCTTTTGTAAAGAACAACACCCCGCAAATCATGACCAACAAAGCACTCAGAGCAAAGCTTATCCTGACTGCGTTTACTTGTCTATTGAATTGTTTATCTCTTTTGGCTGCTTCTAATTCACTGTCAATACTATTGCTAATAATCAGAGGACTTGCAAGATCGACGTTTGATTCATTTAATAGTCTCTCTGTCTCACTACTTTCCATTTCTAACTCATCTTGAAAACTATCACGAAACTCCGAGTGATTAGAAGATGTTGGTTCTTCTTCAATTATTGATAGGGTACGACCATCTCCGACTTCTGATGATGAAGATACTACTTCGGGTTTTTCTATATTATAGTCTGGATGTATTAATCTACCGGCTAAGAAGCCTACCTTCTTAGGACCTCTTGTCTTTAACCAAATGATTATCATACCCCAAACTAATCCTATACAAAATATCAACATTGCAGCTGCACATACTCCGATTATATAATCTGTTGCAGATTTGTTTGCATTGGTTAGTCCTTGTACTAATGCTTGAAAGTTGTCTAGAGAGAATGATAAGATTAGTTAGACATCGTATACATATCATATTATCAAATAACATGCTACAATCACATATAGAGAAATACTGCAATATATAATTCGTCCTTCTTAGACACTGTCAAATCATAATCATGCATACATCATGTAGATATCTCAACTTACTAGTATGTCCAAACCGTGTAAAGTCATGTAAAGAAATCACGCTATTTGAGCTTGTATATGGTTTAGGCGAGAATGGTGTTGATGTAAATTGTTCCAAGCTTCGACTTGCATTGTTGATGAGAAGAGATGAAGGATACCCCATACTCTCTTGCATATCTCCTCCTTCCACTAAGATATTCATATACAGCCGTACCGCTGGGGACTGTCTCTTTGATAATAGGTCGCTAATAACCCGATTGAACTAGCGTCGGCACCTAAGAGATAGGAGAGAGTTGAGGATTGCAATCGCTTCGCATTCCTCTGGGAAACCTCTCTCGTTTAAGCAGGTCTCAACTAACCGCAGAGCCTCCCTAGTATGTTTCAATGGTTGATCAGACTTAATGCGGGAAACCGAGCAATTGAAATAGACGCTAGTAAGAGAAACTACTCGCCTTTAATGAGAAATCAGCGACAGGATAGTATTCATATATGAAATTAAGTAACTATATATGTCTGTGCAGGAAACAGCAAGGTACACGCTTCCAGAGGTGGATAACCAAGTCGTAGCCTGAAATCTAATCTAAATAAAAAAAATAAAATCAGTTTTCATGTAACACCTGAAAGGTGGAGAAAACTCTATTTTTGGTAGGATAGATAGGACCCCTTTTGTTTAATTGCGGGACAAATACGCACGATACCAAGACCAACACCAATTTTTGGGTGTCTTGACTAAAGATACCGTACGGTATGATAAGGGGTATGTACCTACTTGTGGAAGCTTGATGATGTATTCGTATGGGGTACAAGCTAATGAAGTTGGTTTGAGATACCCAGGGTTCGAGGCTATATTATAGTAGAGTAGCGTAGTGATGAATGACGCTATTTAACCTCAGTTATTCGTATAGCTGCCGACAGTATAAGAAGAATAATAGCGTCATGGCTTGGCATATTAGTGTCTATCATTCTCATTCTATGGGTCTGAGTGGTATGTTGTGATGTTCTAGGAGTGTAAGATTCGTCACCCATCACCCATCAACATCACCTTCGAATTGCAAAATGATGTTCTCTTCCTGCCAAAGATAAATGAATATTGCAATTACAATCATAGTATAGATAGGTATAGTAGATGTACATCGGCCATATCTGAGGAGGTAGTGTAGATATTGCAATGTGTTGTGCTCTAGCCAATGCATCAGAAATAATGACACGATATGAGAAACAAGATTATGATGATGTCATATTGATTTGCAAAGACAAGTAATCGATGGACGATAGTTTGGACAACATCCGAGTGAAAGAGGCATTGCAATATACAACAATCAACCGGGGGCGTTCGTAATATATGAGATATGATACGATAACAACAAACATCTGTGCTAGGGAAGAGTGGTAAGTGTTGTTTATTCACTCTCTGCCGCCATCACTACTCATTCTCACATTTCCGAATCGACTGCTCGTTTGATGTTAGTATGATACATGGTATTAGTTTTCGAGACGGCTGTGATGATGAAGAAGAATATATTCAAAACATTAAAAGAGGGGAGGAGATAGATATGGTGATTGAGGCATACGAACATATGATATGCCCCCACACTTGTTTACGAAGATAGAGTAGACGGGGGCATACATAAACGCAACCAAACGACAAGGAATTGTAATTGTTATTAAAATAGTAGATGTGTTTATCTACCTACTGCCTCGCTATCTAAATCTAATAATATATCTTTTTGATTGAGTAGTTGGTCATTAAGTATAGAAGACATATTATACTCTACTAGCCTAGCAATAGCAATTACTGCTTAGATATCATTGCATCTATGCCTTTTTGTAACTGATGGGCCTGGTATTGCAATACTAATAGGTCCGATTTGAAGCGTCTATCTACCTGATGTCTATCTACCTCCTTTTTACATCGCTGGTTTAATGAACAATCATCTACTATCTCTCCTTTAGATTGCTTGTTCATATCTAATGCAATACTTCTATATACAGCCTTGTCGTCTTCCGTCATACTATTCCAATCTTGTAGAGCCATCAATCTGAAATGCTCAAATGTTTCTACTTTCCTTTTCTCCTCTGTATCAGGATCTCTGTAGTATGCATTCTCATTTTTAATAGTTTTCTTCCTATGCTGCCTCTTCTTATCAAATGGTTTGTATAAATTGATATACTCCTTGAACTCGTTGACGTCAGTAAAATCGTTTTCTTTGTTGAATATCTCAATCGATCTTCTTTTGATGTACACATTCCATGCATTTAAGTGGAATGGTCGACGACGCTTCATGTTGTTCATCGTTTTTGATATGATATAATCTTTTATGTTGTTAGTTCTGTTCAATGGCGGCGGTGGTTAGCTATGTGATATTAGCAAAGGCGTGGCGGATGGGGAGGATGGATAATAGGATGCTCTCATTTGACGTTCATATCGTATAGAGAAGACACCTCAATCCACTCGACACAATTTAGCTTTCATCTACATATTGCAGAGAAGCCCGGAAGAATACACTTAATCCGTTTGGCGATATTTGGGGACTTACATCCTCCTTATCACATCCGGGAAGGAGGAAGCTTGCCCATGAAAACTGCCGGCCCTCCTCGGGCCACTTGTAAAAAATATCCTCTTCTCTTCTGTTTGTACACTGTTGACTATAACCGGACACTATCTTGTATAATATTAATTCTTAACAGAAGATAGTTATCCAATTAGAGTTTATTTGCTATAAGCTGTTTATTGACTTCTTGCCATCATTGCAGCCTTTGATCATCAAGACGCCTGTTGTTGCACATGTCAAAGGAGCAATCAGTCAAGACTCAAGACACAACTGCAAAAGATACCGTCATTGCTGCTAGTGGCTAGTTGCCACTTTCTGCTTTCTATTACGATAGGCCTAGAGGTAATATGATCTAGTAATGCGGCAGTAGGAAAGGGAATAATTAGGCAGAAGAACATACTTAATCTATCTCCAACTCCTATACTCTGAGAGATCTGGATAGGCGGCGACCGACACAAATATAGAACAACTTTACATCTCCCCTTCTGCAACTCAGAAGGTTGACAACCTTTATACAAAATGGATATGATAATTCCACATAGACAACTGGAACCATTATTGAACTGGACAAACAGCTCATATGTACCAGAAGAATATGAGGTACCATCAACTATCGAGCAAACACATAATGTAAGTGGTTACATATACCTTATATTGGTATTGGTTTTTCATATCTTATTTTTGCTTTATGTCGAGAGTTCTCATGTTGTACATTACTTACTTATGTTACTTACTTCCTTTACTTACTGTTATTTTCAATACCATCTTAATATGTAACAGCAACCCCGATATGGCAAGACAAATGACTTCGGTGCATTGATTGATAAAAATTCAGAAGAGACTGCACAAGATTACATACTAGGGATTGTAATAGGTGCAATGATTATATTAATTGTGGCTTTGCTATGGTTCTTTGTTATAATTATATTGAAATTGCAGGGACAAAAGAAGGTTGGTTTCTTTGCAGGGAGATTGATTAGACCTATAGATGCTAATCTTATAGCTGCAAAACAGCAAGCTATTGCCGATGATAATGCAAATGAAGATAATCAACCTTTGAATGAAGGAGTAGTTAATGAGGCTGTACCTGTATCTTCTTCCACACCTCAATATCGGGATGCTAACACAAATGAAAAGTTCAACCAACGTGTATGGGCAGTCAGGTTAATGTTTGTACTTAGTGGATGCTTTGTTATAATTGCAGGAGGATTATTCTACGGCAAGGGAGTCGTAGCATTTAAACAGAGTATTGATGAGGTTAGAAATGGTATTAGTTTAGTTCAAGATGCGGCAGGAAAGTCCGCGTTAGTATGTTTTATTGATTAAATTCGTGTGTCTAATTTGAAGTATCAGTGATTTGGCTACTTTATTTGGCCTTCATTTGTCATTTAGTTGCTTGCCTTCAATCCACATATACTAATATAAGTTACTATCATCTCTCTTTCATCGTCATAATTTATGCTAACGCGCATCTTCCAGTCAAAGGAATTGAACTAACTGAGAATCTCTTACTCGATAAAGAGGAGATTGTTGAGGAAGTAGACACAACAGAAGAAGTTAAGGATGAGAGTGAATCAGGAGAGATATGTGGACTGGACTCTGAAACTTCTAATCAAATTCGATTAGCTTATGATGAGTTTACTACCAATGTTGATGAGCTAACTGACATGCTAGACGGCACATTGGAGGGTTTCTCCGATGATTTAAGAAGCCTGATTTCATTGACTCAAAACATTGATGACAGTCTGGACACGGCTGATATCTTCTTCTACATTCTGATTACTATCAGTGTCGTGATCATTTGTATAGTTGCGGCTATGTTGGCGGCGGTCTTCTTTGCAATCAAGGGTTGGGAGAATACATTCACAAGAATCATCAAGGGCGCACTGCTCTGGCCATTCTTTATCTTTTTCTTACTGTTGAGTTGGATATTTGCAACGCTCTTCTTGGTATTCAGTTTGGCTGGGGCTGATTTCTGCGTGGATCCGGACGGTTATGTGCAGGTTCTTTTAGAGCAAAGTGAAGACATGTTCGAGGGCCTGATCTTCGGTTTTATAGTATATTATGTCAGTGGTTGCCAAGTTGAGCCAGCGGGTGTAGCTGAGATAAGAGAGCTGTCCGACGTGGCACAAACAGTTGTAGAGTCGGCGCATGGTTTGTTCTATTTGACATTGAACACCTCGCCGGTACGTCCTTCTATGGGATAAATATCGAGACACTTCAGTTCTCTGGCCTCGGTAATATGACACATGATTTATATTCCATTCAGGAGAGTATGGAGGAGACTGAGCACTCCCCTGAGTTGTGGGACAAGGTTGCATCCATTGCAGTGAATGAAACTTCATCATTCACTGAGATTGTACTTGATAAGCCAATAACCATATACCCCGGCGATTAAAAAAGAAAAAGTGATATTGGCTTATTGAGGTTGAATTATTAGTGATATTGTATCAATAAATACAGAAGACAAAAGCAAGAACAATTGAATGGTAAAGTGTAAACTTTAGTTGATAGTAGTGTTTGGTAATTATTTGGTAATTATACAAAACAATTTGAAAACCATGTTAGCAGTGTCTGTTGTTACTATGTTGATTGTTTATATTATCATCTACAAATGTATACAATGTGAAAGGAGTACAATATTATTCGAAAGAGTGATTTGGTGGCGGCCCGCTATAAAAAGATAAAAATTTCATGGCTGAAAAAATAAGTACATCGTATCTACTTCAGACTTCAAGAGACAAGATAACAAGGTCAGGGCATTTGTTGATTTGTTTTGGTAGTGATGTTTGTAGAGTTGGACGTTGACGCTACATTTATACAAAGATGAATATCTTCTAGTCAACAATCCGAAAAGAAGATGCTGCAAGTTATTTTACAACATCTGCGAGTAGATGTATCGTACTGCTTTGCTCTTCTCCTGGGTCTTCATGTTATTGCGTGTTACTTTGGTTTCCAAGTCATTGCTTCTTTGTCTCGTCTCAAGGTCGTTACTTCCATGAGTATTGACTACCTCTTGGGTAGGAATACGATTAATACGGAGACAGTGGACGATTCATCAACAGGTATTGCTAAGAAGGTTAAGCTCATTGTACGTAAAGAACAAAGTTTAGCCTCTTCTCTAAAATACATTCCTCAAGAAACGGGTGAATTGTTATCCAACCTCCTTGCAAAGATAGACAATGCCGAGGATGCTATTACGTCTCAATTGGCTTTGAATTCAATCCATACTATATTTCTTGATGAAAAGAGTAAGGTTATTAAGGTTGTTGAGGGTGTTATTGCCAAACACCGAGAGGATATCCGTCGCTGGCATGCACCCCTTGAATCAGAATCTATATTGACAATGCCAACGATCGAAGGTGGAGTGGAGGATGTCTTACTTGACAAAGATATTGCCAAACATCACCTTATGGGGTTGGGATTGCTATCAAAACCGTCTATTGGTTATGGTAATGATGCCATGTCCATCCTTGGAGTGCGCAACCTCGTCTTTGGTTTCTTATCTCCTGAAGAACAGCAAACTTTGCTGTTAGCAGAGGCCAAACATGTCATTGATGTTTGTCCTCACCTTCCAAACAAACATATCGAGGATGAAGTTAAGAAGCTGGAGGCAATGATTGGCCCGTTAACGAAAGCGATTATGTTGTTTGACAAAGATTCTAAGGCAATCATTCGAGAACAATGCCCCGAAGCATCGCCTATACTTGATACTCTTGCTGTGATTAATCGATGTGTCGAACGTGCAACATTTATTCACCAAGAATTAGTGGTTGTGGAATCTAACCAAGACAAGAATGATATGGTTGCTGTTCAGAATAACTTTGATGTAACACCAACCAAAGAAGAGGACACATTGTCAACATCTGAAGCGGTAGCTTTGCCTGTATCAAACCGTACCCGTAAGTTATTTGTTTTGCTGTCTTCTTATATTTGCAATCTATTTGCCAATGATCATCACAACTCACATTCATCTCCTCGTTCTTACTTGTCATTACTTGTTAGGTTCAACGCCAAAGATACCAGAACATGCTTCTGTTACAATTCGTTTCTCCCAGTCTGAGCTTGATCAGTTGAGTCCGCTGATAGATGCATACATCCAAGCTACTACTGCCGAGGATAGAATGGTGGCACATCAAGATCTGATTGAGACATCATGTAGGCTTGCTGGTCTTGACCCACATTGTAACAAGGTCGTAAAGCAACTGAACTCTCAGCTACTGTCACGTCCTCTTCAGGATAGCCTAAAACCAAAGCCGATTCCACCTGTCTCGCCACCTCAACAACCTTCTCCTTCACCTAAAGTTGATAAGGATGAACAGGATAGATCTGTGCCATTTTATGCACACAGCTTTGGTACTTATTGTTTGGTCTTAGTATACTTCCTATTCAGTCTGATTGACCTTGCCGGTTTTAGTAAGCCTTGTCTGGGTCTAATTACCTTTGTCAACTGGTTCAGCTCTACTCATCTTTGTATTAAGATGAAGAGATCGTATCGGAGATTATGCCGTCATAGGTGGAGTAAGCGTATCAAACGGGCTACGTATTGTGTTGTTTCGGTCTTTGCATGTGTGGTTGCATTCCCAATCATACCATTCATTTGGTTGGTCAATTTGTTTGTTGGATTACTTGTGTGTAAGAAGAAACGTCCACGTCATCCGTCAGTTTATAAGGTTCATGGTCGGACACCGGGTAGTTGTACATCTGGTAGAAGTAGCAGGAAAGCTAGCAATCGACAACGCCCTGGTCTCAAGTCACAGCGAGGGTCAAAGAGTCGAATCGCTACGGGATCACGCATTCGTGCTGTCGCTACTACTGATGAGGACGCAAAGTCAGTTCCTTCTATACCACGGGCTTTAAAAAAGGGTAAACACTCGGTAACTTCTCCTAAGAAGTTGGCGAAAGAACAGAGGTTGCAGATGCGACAGAGGCGACAGATCCTTGAAGATGCATATGCTCTCAAGGAGTTAGCAAAGTTCCATCTACATCCTGAGACTCGTCTTCTACCCCACACAATTCACATCTTGAATCCTTCTACTCCACACAATTCATATCAATCATTCAAGGATGTATTCTTTGTACAGATCGGACCAGGTATCTTTATTGAAGTCGAATTCAATCCCAAGACAGTGGTTGGTAATGTCAAGAAACTAGTTGCATCTGTATTGGATATTCCATCCAATTCGATTGTAT
>Ga0214481_100540_pt1 | contig 18932 bp, 16 predicted proteins | sample M1_20Mar14CPVII9_4_FD_165057 | JGI IMG/M metagenome (GOLD analysis project Ga0214481, IMG submission 165057) | Marine eukaryotic communities from Monterey Bay, California, United States - M1_20Mar14CPVII9sort6BwellG10 | ecosystem: Environmental > Aquatic > Marine > Unclassified | place: USA...
CCTGATTCTAAAAACTTATTAACATCCTCGCTTGTTATAGTCTTCACACCACCTCGTACCTTCCTCGCCCAAGAGCCATTTCTTTTATTCTTCCTAGTAAGCTCGGCATCTACTTGTCCCTCAGTCAATCTGAACCATTCTCCATGTATCCTTTTGTCAATATGTTCTTCGTGTAGTGCCCTCTCATCAGCAAACATATGATTGGACCAGAAAGCTCTGTACCCTGTGTCAGCTAATTGACTTAATGCCCAAACGTAATTAGTTCCGCGATCGTTTTTCCCACTGGCATAATCATCTCTATTTAGTTCCTCATCATCTGATTCATAATCAGTCATATCTAATTCTTGCCTCCCCCTTTCTAACTGAATTGAACACCCAACTTTAACTGCACCTAACATAATATCACATAAACCTTTCCATTGATGATTATTGTTACCAACAGATGTAATAGCATTCTTATCATCGTCACTCCAAAGTAATTTTGCAAAGTAATTCCAACCTTTTGGTCCATTACTACTATTTTGACGGATGGCCGTATCTAATGTAGCATTTATAACTATAGTGGTACACCCGATCTTTTCAAGCCTAGTTCGCATCTCCTGTTTCTGGTTATTATTGATACAGTACCACTCTCCTTTTGCATGCTGGTAGGTGAATACAATATGAAATGCCTTCTCTGCATCTTCTGATATAAATGGTAGATCACGGAACTCAAGACCAGGCGGAATAACAAATGCAGTATATACCAATTTTCCAAAAGGGAAATACACTGCCATGTTTGACATTTTGTGCAGAAAGTCTTGTATAGTTGATGCCTCTCCGACCTTACTTGCTGTAAGATTACGGGCGAGATTTGGATTCGATTGTTCAATTGCTTCAATGAATCCTGAAGGAAATTGCAAAGAGGCATGATATACAACAGAAGATGATGGGTTAACATCTTTCAGTGCCTTCCTACCAAATAAAGGAGGAGGATTAATATTGTCAATTGGTGGCAATACTGGGGCGGCAGCGACATCACTATTACCAACGAGACCATCAACAGGAGAAAGAAGAAGATTATATAAGGCATTACTGTATACATTCATGGTTATTATTGAGGGTGTGGTATGGTACCTGTTAATTTCAATTAGAAAATTTAGTACTTAGTATTCCGTATCACGTATTCATAGCTGAAACGACACATGACCGCTGGTCATTTGATTGTGACACAATAGTCATTAAATCAGCTCTCATACTCTCATGCTAATATGATGGCGAAGGCTTAACGACGTTTAGAGCTGCCCACCTCGCCGTCAGAGAAAGAAGGGATCAACAAAACAACATTCATTTGTTTTTTCTCCTCTCATACTTATTAAATCGATAGTAATAGCAATTTATATTTATATAATTGCAATTGCAATTGCAATTCTCGAACGACACATCAGCACATCACATCATGAGTGACGACACTGTTGAAGAACCTCCTCCTCGCCCTAAACGTCCTTTGTCAGCCTACAACGTGTTCTACCGATACAAACGAGGCAAGATTGTTAAACTACCCCGAAGTGATGATGACAATAGTTACAAGGAAACAGTAACTAAACTAATCATGGCATTGCCCGGCCTTGAGGAATATCATTCAATCAACGATAGCATTAACGACCTCTCATCTGATTCTATGAAGGATGTGAATGATTTACGTCGTACTGATATCCGAACAGCACTTATGAATAACCTATCTGCCGATGACGCGCCCAGTAAACGATCACATCGCAAATCAGGAAAGGGATCGGCTCTATCATTCCTCGAGATGAATAAGATGATGTGCACAAGTTGGGCACAAGTGGATGAATTTGCCAAGAATATCTTCCGTGAATTAGCAGATGAAGGACGTGCATTACATAAGAAACGTGTTGCCGATTATAATTCCAAGTATGGAGCGCCTGCACCAAAGAAGATGAGGTATACGGTACCATCCACATCGGCACCAATGCCGACACAAAATCAATTGGATGAGTTATCCAATTTCAATAAGAACAAGAAGAATCCAGTAACTGTATCATCAACATCAGCTCAACTTAAACCAACACAGGCACAGTTAGATGAGCTTATCAATTGTGAACCACTACCCATCAATGTTGAGTCTGATACTACATTGGACGACCTTATGGTGTCAATGACAGGATTGAGAGTATCGTTGTTTGATGATGAACCATCTAAAGCTGAGGCAGCAATGGTATCTCCAACTACGGTTACTTCTAGTATCTTTGATATTCCAATGTTTCCAGATGTGGAAGATCTCAAGTCATCATTTGTAAGTGAAGCATCTGCGGGAGAGTTCTTAGAGTTTATTGACATGCTTGATGGGGATATTTACTAAGGATTAGGTCTTAGAAGACGGATATGTGTATGAATTGAATGCATTAGGTACCCTATGAGAAAACTGAACAAATCATAGGAGGGAGTATAGAAATAAACTAGGAAATAGGATGAACATAAACATAATGTATTAAAAGTATCTAATCTATTTAGTCTTAGATACTAACTGTTGATCTTATGTGATACATATGCCGAAACTCCAGTGAACATGGCTTAATGTTGTATAGCTGTTTCTTACACCTTGCAAGGTGTACTACAACAAAGCACTTCCTTCTCCCCCACGCACTCTGGCATTTATTCTATCCGTGGTCATTCAAGTCAGAGACTGGACCTAGGTGCGCTGACGCTGTGGCTCCGCTGCTGGTCGAAGGATGCAAGAGTAAACAAGTGAGCTGGCTGACACAGAAACACAAAGAAACTACAAGACAGTGGTGTGGTGCCTAACTTGGGGTTTAAACGAAGTGCAAACCCCACAGCCCTTTGCATCTAGCAAAGCTGACCAGTTGGTCCAAAGGGTGGGCTGTGGGAAAAAGCAATTATGCTACGCTAATTGACCCCTACTACAACAACCAGCAAGGATGGCTTTGGCACAAAAGAATGAGCCCAAAAGCCACCACACTCAAGCAACGGACAGACTGCTCCACTCTCTTACCTTACGCTTACGTACCCCAATCTCGAAAAGGTATCTTTCAAAAGATTTTTTCTAACATTATGATGCATTTGCTAATCTTGCCCATGCTAATATTGGTTGAACTTCATTGCAACTACATATCACTAATATAGTCAATATCTATTATCAGTGTTAGGTATACTGTCTCTAAATTATAATCCCAGTGAAAGACTCGACGACGATGAAGTTGCAATCATCTTTTCTACTCCTAGCTACCACTACCATCGGTATCAGTAGTACAGCTGCCGACACTCCAGGCATAATATGGACTTCTACTGGCGGGGGATGGCGAAGTATGGCGGCAAGTACAGCCTATGCTCAAGTATTTTCAAATCTTGGTATGCTCGGCGGTGGCGACGATAGTGATACTACTAAGATCTCTTCAGTTGCAACAACGTCTGGAAGTTCTTGGTTTAGCGCCCAATTCTTCTTTAGTAAATCATATTATGATACTATTGTTAATGGCACGCCCGAGAGTCTTGGAGAGTTCACATCGAAGTGGTTTGCTGCATACGCTTCAAGTCAAGAGAACATCGCATTAGGTTAGTGTTGTACTTAGACTGGACTTTATTGTTATATTTTGTGCATATGATGTGTCTAAAAATTTATTCCTTCATTACAAAGGTTGTGCCGATGGACCCTTGCAAGAGATATGTGACAAGCTGGCTGATGAAGACTCCTTTAAAAAAGACTTAGCTGTACTTTCACTGGCAGCTGCATTTAACTACTCATGGCCAACAGTGAGTAGATATATTTGTGCATATGATGTGTCTCAAAATTTGTCTCAAACAATATCTTACTTCTTTATATGCAGTTGTCTATGCAATGTATGATGCAGCAGCTCAGACGTATGACGATGAGGAATTTGTTAGTGTAAAGGCATCTTCTGATGAGAGGTTATCTGAATTGGCTGATATTGATATGTGCTTCCATACGTCATTACTCCCAAATGCCCGTGCTAAGGTAAGTGTGGAGTATTTTTATGGTATGAGTGTTGATACGAGCACAATCTTATGCTCACATTATCATTTGTTATAGGAAATGAACACAATTACATACCTTGGAGAGAATTCAGAAGATGCTAGTACCTCCTGGACGGTGCCTCTCCCCTATGATTGGTGTTTTTCAAATTAGCACAGCTTCGTCATCTACTGTAGGATATTTATCTGAGGATGCAGTCACTTACTTTGCCCAGTACATGAGTCTCATCCGTGCTGGGCTTGAGTCGTCTAATTCATACACCATTGAGCAAAAGGTCGAGCTAAAGGAACTGCTTGATAAGACACAAGAGATCATGTGGGAGACTGGAGTGCTTGCAAATGCCGCCACGAACAGTGCATGGACAAAGTCGAATCCAATCGATATGCCTCCTGCCCTAGATACTTCCTACTGGTTCACTGATGGAGGTTACACCGACGGCCCAGCATCTGCAATAGCTCTTGCACGTCATCAAAAGAAGTATGGTACTGATCAGGAGATCAAGCTCATCATTAGTAATAACAACTATATTACTAATAACATGAATAATGTCTTGGCTTACTTCAACACAACCTGGAACACTGGTGTTAAGCCTGGAGACTTCATTTGGCCAGCCGGAGTTGGCAGTGGACCACAATACAACCCCCAGAGATCTAATCAGATCTTTGAAGAGACAATGACTGAAGACATGTTGAAGTTTTCTCCAATCAATGGGACAAATCTCACCTCAGCTACCATTTCAGCTACAACAGTGGACAATCCTGCTTATGGAATTGTCGCCGGTCAGAAAGTGAAACTCCTTTGGCTAAACATCAATTCTAATATTCCCACCTTCCTTATCACGGCTCCCATGATTAACGGATATACACCTGATTTAGTGGCTATGGTAGAAGGAACCGCTGGAAGTCAAGCTCTTGAGAATGTAATCTCTGAGTTCGCTGGGGCTGGTGCTTCAAGTGACAGCGACGATGGAAAGGAGCCAGCTGGTAACGATGGAGTATCCGAACCACAAAGTGAACCGGAAACGACTGCTAGTGATGCCTCAGCACTAGGAATCTTCAAGCTCTTTGGGTTAGTGCTCATTGGAATTGGTCTTGTCATCTCTTAGGGGATACATATTAATAGGTTGTGTCTTATCAAGTAAATTTGGTCTTTGTTGAATAGAAAGTTAAAGAACAAGAGCTTGTGTCCGTCTGAAAACTGCTGTATAACATAAAAAGGTTACATTTAACTTGAACAGTAAATCTCTAAACATCTATCTCTCTAAAAGACTGCCACAAACAAAACAGCCACAACTGCCGGTATGAGTAACGATATATTACTCACAACTTGGTGTATACCACTTACTAAATTGTCCCTGTAGTCATCTTGATTTATCAGATTGACTGAGTTGCCATCGCCAGGCCACGTAACATCATGATGACACATGACATAGGCCGCTTCTTTTTCTTCAGGGCTTAAACTAGCCCAACTTCTTGTATATGACCCTGGTTCGTTGCCATAGAGCCATCTCTGTTCATCCCATCCAAGAGTCTCGGCAGCACTAACGACTTCTTCTGTAAGCTCTCCCCATTTTGTGGCTCGATAGTGCTTAAGAATTCGAAGATGACAAGTAGAAAAGATGTTAGATATCTTGATTAAAGCAAATGCGATACAAGATGCCAAGACAAATACTTACATTTTGAAAACAGTTCCAAGTTCTAGAATACATCCACAACTGTATGGCATATGGTCTTTGATACTCTGTCAAATCATCCCATGCTCGTTTCTCTATGTCGGCTAAGCCCATATCATTCCAAGTCTCTGGAGTATACAGCAATATCTGTGCAACTCGCCTTTGCTCATCCGTAAGTTGGTTCCAAGGAGTATACCTTATCACAGGTTTGGGAAATGGGAAAGGTCCAGGGTTGGTGGTCATATCAATTTGATTCCAAGTATCTCGATTGAAGCACAGTTCAGTAGCATGTGTCTTTTCTTCTTCAGTCAACTCGTCCCAAGTTTTACCTTCAGATGCAGGTGCCTCAATTTCTTCATTCCAAGACTCTTCGGTATATCCCAAGCCACGCCAGTATGTATCAAGACCTCTCTTGACCAGATCATTCCAACTATAAGAATCATAATGATTGATCCAACAATCCCAACTCTTCTCATCCAATCCTAAAACTGATGCAGCCACATCCTTCTCATAGTAGACTAATTCAAACCAACCCTTCTGTTCTGTTTCGTCCAATCGAAGTATGTTCCATGTAAAGTTATCATATCCAAGGAATCCTTCGAGTTGCATCTTATCAGTTTCATTCAAGTCGTTCCATTCCACAAATCGATTTGCTGGCTTAGCAAGGGGATATCCATAACCCCAGGTTGGCAAGTCGAGTCGTTCCCATGATGACTTGTAGTAACACAGTTCCATTGCATCCTCGCGCTGTTGATCAGTAAGGTCATCCCACTTTGTGACCCTTCGTATCTGAGGAGATGAACTATATTGAGAATTCCATGAATCGGAGCCCCACCCTAATGATGACAGATGCTTTGTCAGTCCACGAGATGCTAGTTGTTTCCATGAGAATGATTCCCAGTGATTCTATGATGAATTAGAGGCAAAATGGGTTCAGTAAGAAGATACACGATGAAAGACTAGCTACTTCACACAATCAACATACCTGCCAACAATTCCAAGATATCTCATTATCAAATCCAATTACTTTGGCAGCTTCCTTCTGAGCATCACTTAAATCATTATACCGTAGATACTCAATACCATTACCACCAATATTATCCCAAGTTTGTTTCGTATATCTTAATTCATCTTTAGCTGCCACCTGTACCTCTCGGGGTAACGAATCCCATTGTAAGAATCGTGTAGTATTCAACTTTGTACGAGTATTGGTTATATCAAGTGTTGGATAGAATGATATCGTTGGTGAATCGGTAGGAGCTGGAGACATAGTTGGTTTGTGTGACACGGTAGGATTCAAGGTAGGTGACAGGGATGGTTTGATTGATATCGTCGGTGCATCAGTCACTGGACTTTTCGTACCAATAATTGGACTCATTGATGGCTTACTCGTCGTTGGGGTACGTGTCGGACGATCACTAACATAGTCCGAACATGTCTTCTTATACTTATCCCAGAAACATGTTGGATTTGCCTTACATATTTCTTGTAATATATTTGGATCTGTACAATTCACTGTTAGGAATGTAGGCTTGGAAGTTGATGGAGATGCAGTTGGAGTGGATGACACTGATATACATCCCTTGTTACCCCATTCACAAGTGAATTGGCCTACACCTGTCTTGCAATCTTCCTTCTCAAGAGCAGTACAATTGACTATCTGGGTCTTACCAAACTCAACTTCTTCTCCAGTTTCCTCGTTGTTAGGAAGCTGACCAATATCAACAGGTGATGTTGTAGGTAAAAATGATGGAAGTTTAGTAGTTGGACTAGCAGATTGAGGAAATGGGGTCACATCAACTGGTGATTGAGAAGGCTCACCAGTTGGATTTGGCGTAAATGGTGATGGAGTCTGAAGAATAAGAATAAAGACAAGAGGAGGGAGAGAGTTGACATTAGCAAACACGGTCAAGATACACAACCACGAGATGTGCACACAAGATGCCACACAAGATGTGTGCACACACAAAAACTACAAAGACTTACTGGCAAATCAGTCGGTGAAATCGTAGGCTCCAATGTTGGATCTAAACTCGGCCTTGGTGTATCAATAAATATCGTTGTTGGAAATGGTGTATCAATCACTGGTCTTCGAGTTGGACTGGCAGTTGGATTATCAGTACCACCACGGCATATTGCAAGTTGTTTATCCCAAACACAGTCATTCGTAGTAAGTTTACATTCATCCTTTGATAAATCAACACAAATACTACTACCAGGTGCCTCCTCTGGTACCTCTTTCTCACAATTAGTAATACATTCACAATCATTAATTTGTTTATCCCATAAACAATCTGTATCAGATTTGCAATATTCTTTCGTAGCGTTGTAACATGGACTAATATATGGTGCATCTATACATTTTGTAGTTTGTTTATCCCAACTACATTTTGTATCTAATTTGCATGTCTCTTTGGTAGATTTAGCACCACAACTTGTTGGGTTGGGTGTAGGCGAGGCACTATAATTAGGATCCGATTTACATACTGATGTACCGAATTCATCTTTTGTCCATAGACAATTTTGTGCCAATGTACATTCCATTTGTGATGTGCTTAATGTATAGCAGTTTGATGCTATGGTACGTTTATTGATGCATACATTTTGATTTGATGAATCTTTTGTATATTCACAATTTGGATTGGAGGTACAGTCTGCCTCGGAGGAGGAATATACATAACAATTTGGTAATTCGAGTAACATGAAGTCATCGTCGGTCGTTGCTATAGTCATTCCACCAACGCTACCATCAGTTGGCCAGGGAGTTGTTGGACTTCCATCAAGTGATAAAAAGCCACCTGCAGTTGGTTCATCTTCTTGAGTTGATTCAAATATTGCAGGCTCTGTTGGTATAGCCGTGGTTGGTGACGATGTCGTTGGCTTGGAAGTTGTGGGGTTCGATGTGGTAGGCTAATATAAATAAAGCAGAGAGGTGAGAATGGATAGAGGAAAGAGAAGAAAGAGAGACGAAGATATGTGTGAGATAAGAGAGAGCTCAACAGGAAGAGATTTGGCAATAGTAAGAAAACAGACAGAGCTAATTGAACACTTACCTTGGCAGTAGTCGGTTCAGAAGTGGTAGGCTCAACCGTAACCGGTGGTGAAACAGGAGCATCAGTTTCAACAGGCAATGTAGATTGAAGAGCATCACTCACTTCCCCATCATCAATTGCAATTTCAACCACCTCACCATCCTCACAACTCGGTATAAAACAAGCATCAGTATAATAACACATCCATTGTAATTCAGCTGTATCAAAACTAATTTCACAATTACATATAAATGATTCATATGTTTTATCACAACATGATTCAGTGGTACCATCTGTACATTGTGTAAATTCTGTAGTACATGGTAAGTTTGATGCACAGAGGTCAGGTGATAAGATTGGTATATTTGGTGGTAATGATAGACTATTAATTGGTATTAAATTGTCACCATTGGAGGTGTATGTTGGAAAGGGTGTGTTGGGTGGTGGTGCTATGGTAGGTGACCATGTCATTAATGATTGTCGAGTGTCATGATTGGAAAGTATTGCAATAGATTGTAATTCTTCGTCTTTTTTAGCAGTAACTAGTTGTATACTGATTGTTGTTAGTAGTAGTAGGAGGTATTTATATGATAACATTATTGATGATTGATTCTATTCTTCTTCTCGTCTAGCATAGGGCTATTGGACACTTCGTCGTTGATGATACTGCTCCTCCATATTAAATAACTTTACTTATCTAGTATACTCTCTTCTAGTCGCCACAGAAGAAGCCCATTACTAGTAAATCCGTCATAAAGGCGCGGATAGGACACCAAACATAACGGAATTATTTGCACTGGCCTAATTTGGGACGATGACTTGAGATTGTCGGATGTTGATCGGCGGCAGCTAACAAAATTTACTAGGATACCCTTTTAATTGATTGAGTCTTGAGTACCAAAACGGTTCGCAGATGCAAACCAATCAAATGAATACCTAGGAGAAGAGATGCAGACGGCGGCGTATTCTATTGATAAGAAGAGTATATGTACCCAGTAGAGAAGGAAACTAATTTGCAATTTGCAATAATAATATAGATAGCACATAGTTGAAGATCGATAAGGATACCCCTACATACACAACACAAACATATACAACACACACATAATTTCAAAGAACAAACACAATTAAGTATGAAAGTTAAAGCATTATCACGTTCCGAATCATCCACAACCCGTTCCTCCCTCCATGATATACGTCCCACCCATAAAAACTTAAACCCAACCTCCCACCCACAAGCACGTGCCCGAGAATACACCCGAGCCGTAACCGCCGCTAAATTAGATCGTATGTTCGCCAAGCCATTCCTAGGTGAATTAAAAAATGGACATGTTGATGCTATATCCTGTATGGCAATATGTAGAACAAATTTATGTCCAATTGTAACGGGATGTGTCGATGGTACGTTACGGATATGGGATTTAACAAATCGTAAAATGGTTGTTAATTTAGAAGCACATACACGTAGTGTTAGTGGATTGGTATTTGGTAATACTAATGGTGGTATGGTATATAGTTGTGGTGAGGAAGGTATAGTGAAAGGTTGGAGTATTTATCCTAAGGATAGGTATATTACTGCTGGTGATGATAGTAGTGATAGTAGTGACGATGAAGAAGATCGGAAACCAAGAGCAAAAAGAAAGTACAAATCCAACAACAAATACAAAGAGGACGAAGAAGAAGCATCACCCTACGGTCCACACAATATCTACAGACTACCCTCCACACGAGGTAATGCACATAATACCAATGCCTTCCACTCAATCGATCATCATTGGACACAATCACAATTTGCCACATCATCCAGTGACTCGGCTGTACATTTATGGGATCCGGAGCGTTCCACGCCAATTACAACATTTAATAATCTATGGGGTAGTGATGACACTGTAACAACAGTCCGATATAATCCAGCTGAACATGATTTAATAGCACATTGTTCCAATGATAGAGGGATTGGATTACATGATACACGTACCTCCTCGGCACTACAAAAGACTATTATGAGTATGAAGTGCAATGCATTAGAATGGAATCCGATGGAACCATACATGTTTGTCGTTGGTAATGAAGATTATAATGCATACACTTTTGATATGAGAAAGTTAAATCGACCAACCGGTATGTATAAAGGACATGTTGGTGCTGTAATGAGTGTTGCGTGGAGTCCTACCGGGACAGAATTTGTTACCGGTAGTTATGATAAGACTATTCGTATGTTTTCAGTGAGAAAAGAAGGTGGTACGGCATCACACTCGGGGAGTAAAGCTACAGGCGTTTCACGTGATATATACCATACAAAACGTATGCAACGTGTCTTCTGTGTGGGATATACATTAGATCATAAATACATCCTTTCAGGGAGTGATGATACCAATATCCGATTATGGAAAGCTCGTTCCTCTGAAAAGATTGGACAATTAAGTACCCGTGAGGAAAGTGCATTGCAATATCGTAATGCATTAGTATCAAAGTATGCACACTTACCAGAAGTGAAACGCATCTCACGAGGACGACGTGTGCCCAAGTTTGTTAAGAAGGAAACTGCCCAGGCTATGGTACAGAAGGAGAAGAGGAGGAGGAAGGAAGGTAATGTTGTGAAACATTCGAAACCGGGCACGAAGAAGTATACTGATGAGAAGGCTAAAAGTATTGTCAAGACTGTGGATTAGATAAATAGATGGATCTTAATGTTTAGGTCTATTACTCAGTTTATACATGTGTTTTCTGTATAGTATACCATATCTTCCTTTTCGTCTATCAAACCCAACTCTAATCCAACCTCATAGAAACTTGTTACACTGAATTCGTTTATCTCATCGACTGAATGAGCTACTGTAACTTCTCCGGATATATTCTTAAATGCTAACTTAGTTATTTCCTGAAGCATGGCATACTTGATGTACCAATCAGCTAGCTTCTCTTTCCCTAGTGATGCTCTCTTTTTATTCATCATTGCAATTCTATTTTCTATTGCTTCTGTTAGTTGTTTGCTTGTTGTCAATTCAGTTTCATTTGTACATGTATCTCCTCCATCAAGAATGTTTACAAGTTGTGAATATCTCAATTCGTATATAACATCATGTCTATCGGCCAAAACAGAGTGCTCTGAATCTATATGATCATCTAAACAAACTAAACATCTTTTTATATCTAATTCATTCGCGACAATCCGTGTGATAGCACTTATACCTGTTTCAGTAAGAGGATCACCTTGAGTTATCAATATCGGAGGTTTTGTGACGTTTCTCTCCTTCCAACTACTTTTTATATTCTTAACAAGTTGCTGTCCAACAATTGTTGGGTCTCGAGAATCACGAGAATGTCCTTCAATTAGGAGTGGATGAAATGGTGATAATGTACTTTGTATTGATGATATTGATCGAAGTATTGTCATTTGATGGATCATTGTCATTTATTTGCGAGAGTGTCCTTCAATTAGGAGTGGATGGAATGGTGATATACTTATATAGATATGGATCGTAGTATTGTCATTTATTGATGGATCATTGTCGTCATTTATGTTTGCCCATAAAGTTATAGGATACCAATATTTTTGCAACTATTTAGTGCACTGACTCCACAGAAAAGTAGGATGATATACTCATACACTGATACAAGTAAGATATCAAAAGAAAGAGTTTTGGTTGGTTATGGATCATAACGCCTGCCGCATAACAAGCTTGAGGAGGACAAGGCAGGAAGCAAGAAGTCCAGTATCCTTGAATAAAAATACAGAAGGAATTGCATATTACCTGAGAGAGTACATAGGATAGGAGATAGACAATACATTCTCGTGGCCTTGTTCAATTGCAGTTCACCGGTTAGAAGCTGGTATATATATACTTCCGTGTTCTATTGATAAGATCTTTATTGTATTTTTAAGGCGGCATCTCTTGCAGTAATCGATACACCAACTTTATAGACAGACAACTCTCTCTAAAGAAAAGAATTATCAGCATAGTATCAGCTTCATCTCTTTACTTTAAGTTGATCATCTGCTTTATATACAATCATCAGCAAGTAAGCACAATGTCGTCGACAAACTCAAGAAGAACGAAGAATTATTATGTAGGTGAATTAAGTGCAGACTTTAAACCGGACGGTAGGGGTAGAATGGAGTACACAAATGGGAGTGCATTTGAGGGTGTATTTGCAAATGGAGCTAGGTATTATGGCAAATTGATTTATACTGATGGGAGCATATACGAAGGAGAATATCAGAATAATTTGCCTCATGGAAAGGGCAAGTTTACTTTTCACGATGGGGGCATATACGACGGTGATTTCATAGACAACAAGTTTTGGGGGAATGGTAAATTTACCTATGCAAATGGGCACACCCGTGAAGGGGAATGGGAGAATAACGAGCTACATGGCAAGGGTAAAGAAATTTTGTCAAATGGTGGTGTGTATGAAGGTGATTACGTTCAAGGCAAGAGACATGGCAAGGGCAAATACACTAAGTCTGATGGATATTCGTATGAAGGGGAGTGGGTCAATGATAGGGCTCACGGAAAAGGTAGGAGGACTTATACAAATGGATATGTATATGAAGGAAACTTTGTTCGAGGCGTTGAACGGCATGGGCAGGGCAAATTAACAAGCACAAATGGGGACGTCTATGAAGGATATTATCAGAATGACAGAAAGCATGGCAAGGGTAAATACACTAATGCTGATGGGAGAATTTATGAAGGGGAACGGGAGAACCATAAACGACATGGCATATTCAAACTCACAAAACCAAATGGTGACCAGTATGAAATTATCTACAGCCATGGTAAAAGTCAGTCAAAGAAGCGGTTTGCTACCCTAGTCATTGACGAACGCCCTCGTCAACGTCAACGTATCGAGGAACCACAACAGATTGCGGTATTGAAGGAAGAGCATCTTGTATGTCCCATTTGCAGTGAAAACTTCTCTTTCAATATGAATACAGATGATGATGACGTCAAAAGACACTTGCCTGTTGTTGGGTTATGCCTGCACAAGTGTTGTTTGGGTTGTATTTTGAAACAACAAGTGGCATGTGCCGAGAATAATGGTGGTGATGTTCCTGAAACAGTCGACTGCATGCATTGTAGGAGAGTTGGGGCATTCACTCCTGGTTTGCCCAACTATCATACTCTGCTTATTGATTTGCTAGAACATTCGATTCCTGTGAGGGGAGCTGCCGCCGATGCTCGAAGTGCTGAAGTGTAAAAGGTATGAACGTTGAAGTAAAATAGTTTTATAGTTGTACATTATGTCTGATGTTATCTTAAGTGATTGTGTATATCTCGCCCTCATCATGATCCTCGTCAGTTGCATCAGTGTAATTCTCATCATCAAGAGCCAAGTCGGTTATCTCTAGCTCTGCTTCTTGATATTGACTCATTAAATTTCTCCTTGCTATTACTCTACGAATACCCATGACAACTATGATAATTGCACCTAGTACAAAAATAGCAGCAATACTTCTACACTCTGTAGACGAACAGTCATGTTTCATATCATCTAAGATAGTAGATGCCATAGATTGTATTTCTTCTTTGCTAAAGAGATGGTGGGGAAGGTTGTCCGATTCATTTGTATCAAGAGACTCAGATTCGTCAGGACTAGCTTGATCATGTGTTAAAGATGATTTATCTGGATTGTGTGTCGAGTCATAGATTTCCGCTTCTGCTTCAGTAATCTCGGCATTTGTAGACCAACCATCCCCATCAGAAGTTGATTGACTAGAAGATGTGGTTGTAGGAGAAACGGTTCCTTTCTCATCTGCCGTGGGTGCATATGTTGGGAAAGTGTCAGCTAATCCACCGCAGTCAGAAGCACAAAATGGTCCACCAAGTTTCTTCAGAGGAGGGCCGTCAGAGTATGTGCAGCCTGATCCTTTGAATATGTTTTTTGAATGATCATACGGAAAAGTATCTTTCCATTTACATAGATTTTGATTAAACGATCTTGGGAAATCAGATGTCAACAATGGTGACAAGCATATCCAAGAGGAGAAGGAGTAAGGAGGGTTAGCATTAGCTTGAATAGTGCAAAACCATCTATGAACAAATTAACTTCTACTCTACTTACCTTGCACCTTTGAACATGCTATCCAACTTGACATGCTTTGGCAGAGTCCAGCTCGATACATCTTGGTTAAATATCAACGCATCCATAAACATTTCTTTATTGAGGAGAGATTTAATGTTAGTAAAAGTACTTATCAGAACGTTCTATTTACACATAATATTGAGCATCATTTACCTTTCATTGTCAAAGCTGAAGAAGTATCCCACTAAGAGTAAACAACAGAGACCAAGATGAGCCACATGATACAAGAAATGAAGGAAATGATAAGAGAATGATATGAACCAACCTTCGAAACATCACCATTGAAACTCGACGCCCCGTCAAAACAACCCTCAAAGTACCTGGATAGAATGTGGTGAGAAGAGAAGTAGAAACCATGACTTTGTCATATACACATAGTAACTCACTCCACCTTTGACGTGTCCCAAGTACTTACATCGCCATTAAAACCTTCGGCCAAGCTGAACATTTCCCACTGACGAGAAAGTATAGAGGATGCGTAATGAGTTTATACATTCATAGTCAAAGTCATGAGTAAAAGAAGCGTCACATACATCTGCTTACCATGTTTGTGACACCTGACATATTCCACTTTGACAAATCACCATTAAAGATGGGAGCATCATAAAACATCCACTGAGGAGTTCATTGATAAAAGCAGAGTTGAGTTACTCGTAAAGATAGCCAGTACATATGATATAAGCAAACAAGCAAAGCATTAATCTTCTCACCTGAGTTTCATTAAGTGAATTTGTCTTCCATGAACTAATGTCAGTGTTGAACACTTTAACGCCATTGAACATACCATACATTGTAATTACTAGCCAATTGTTTTTTAAGTTGTGAGGAAGAATGGGTTAGACAACGAGAGATTAAACATGTCGTTTAACAAATCAAGCAAACTGTTGTGTTCATACCATTAGAAACATCCCATTTATTAAGATCTCCGTTAAAGGATTCTGCAAAGCTGAAAGTCTCATAAAAGTCAGTGTTTGAACTTGTATTCCAATCTGATATGTCTGATAGTGTTTGAGGTTTAGAGATAGGTGCAGCAGTGGATAGTTCAGGTATGAATCAACTTAGCATTCACCAAAGTATAAGTTAAACACACATATCAACAATAACAATAACTCACCTTCATTAAAATCTCTCTTTCCACTAAACAAAAAGTGCATATTCGTTACATCTCCTGTACACCATCCATTCATTGGCCAGCCGTATGTAGCTTTTACATTATTACAATCTTCTTCATTCGCTGATATTTTAACAGTAGTACCATATTCACTAACGGCACCTTCACCACCCTTGAAACATGAATCGATAGCATCCTTTAATTCATCGCGTTCTTTGAAGCATTTAAACTCAGATGCACTGACTATCATTTTGATTAAGTTTGGGAACTTATTGGTTGGCAATAATGATGATATACTCAATAATAGTACTACTGATGATATAAACTTGGATAATAAATGATGGAGAAGCATATCTATTATGAGTATTGTTATATTATCTCTATTTGGAGTAGGCAGTAGGTGGTGCACCGAGTTAAGATTTAGTAAGTTGCAATGATGTATCGATAGTTTCAATAAAGTTATGAGTTCGCGTATGCAAAAGGAAAATTTGTTACTTCTAACAGACTCAATACCACCACTTTATACAAACAAACAGTATATAAATGAGGCCGATGTACCTACAAACTACTGACTATCATGCAGTAAATAAAGTAATAAGAGTATAAGATAAGAGGTTTAGTTTTCATGTAGTAGAAAACTCTATTTATCACAAAGATAAGGATACCGTATCTTTGGAAAAGATTTTCCTCTGCGTGCGGCATGATGATATCTATGCGGTGGATGATGGAGTGATGGAAAGGAGAGACAGGTATTATGGATATAAAGATCTCTTCTTACAACGTCCATTCATATGTGGGCAATGATGGTAAATATTCTGCCAATAGACTTGCAAGAGTTATCCGAAATGGCAATGCCGACATCGTATGTTTACAAGAGATTGAGGTTAACGATATACCAATCCAAACTAGATTATGGTCAGTACTTCATAGTGATGATCAACCATCAACTATTGCAAAGCTGACAGGATTACAATATCATGTATTTGTACCTGCTATATGGAGTAGGGCATCAAGTAGATACAAAGAATGTCACGATGAGGTAACTAACAATGATGTCTCTGGTAATTTCAATGACGATGAATGGAAGAGAAGATATGCTTCTGACAAATCTAACACACAAAATAGAAATGGTATGGGGAAGTTTGGTATAGCTATTCTATCAAGATATCCAATAGTTTCCATTCAAATACATGAATACAAAAGATACAAGCACAAAACAATACGGAATTGCATGGCTTGTCTCGTATCTTTGCCAAACGATACTAGAGTTTGGATAGTGAATACTCATATTTAGGTTGTCATTTTATTGGAAAAGAACAGAATCAACAAGCAAAGGAACTTGTATCTTTCATACATTCATTGGAAACAAACAATATAAAGATTGCTGGAGTTGTAGTATGTGGTGACATGAACTCTCCACCGATATATCAAAGCATCAAAACATTAAGAAGGTCGGGAATGCTAGATACTTGGAGGTTGAACGGGCGAGGAGTTGGTGGAACGTTTCCATCTGATACAACAATACCGTGCTGTAGAAAGTTGATTCGTTTGGACTATATCTTTATGCGAGATACAGGAGGGAGAAGGATACTATGCAAACTTGTTTATGTTCAAGATGATGGCCCATCTACTCATTTGGCAAGTGATCACTTACCTTTGTGCGCTGTTTTTGTAGTTGGGGACTAGATATACGAGAAGACAAAGTTTAGTTATTGTCTGATTCTAATTGTATTATCTCCTAAGTGTTGTCCAAGCTTATCTATACAAGTAATCCCCTGGAATCATGATGAAAGATTTCCATCCATAGTCTTAATCAACTTGAGGAAATCATCTTCAGATACTTCATTCTTTTCTTCCTCCAAGCTTGATGTAGTTGGTAAAGCCGGTAAACTTAAACTATCCCATAAACTTTCTTCACCTTCACTTTCTTGAGGATCAGTCTGAGGTGTCGGACCTGGTGCCTGTTGCGATATTATAGGACAAAGTGCTTGTGCCTGTTGAGACATCATACCAAGCATTGAGGTATTAAAGTTGGTATTTGGCCGAGCATTACCAAAAGCATCATAGTAGTTTGGGTCATCAAAGGGGTTAGTATTAGGTGGCGGTTGCATCATCATGCTGTTATTAGCTTGGAAAGCTCTCGCAACATCCTCAGATGATACACTTTGCCCAAGCATAAATGACGGCGCCATCACACTTGTTGGTGATTGAAAGTTAGCAAATGATGAATTCATACCATCAGTGAACTGAGGGAGCAAGTAGTCGCTCACGGAAATAGAAGGCATTGACATGCTCGGGTGAAGAGTGGAGAAATTCTGATGACTTGACATCTGATTATTATCAACCGTATTATAATCACCCATGTTATTCACTTGTTGACCAAAGGTGTAGTCATCATCAGCCTTGTTATGGTTGAGTGGAGGGGGTGCAATACCCGTTCCTGATAGTGAGTCCATGACATTACGGCTACTCGGGGTAGAGAATGGTGCTTGGGGTAACTTCATAATCAATGGCTGACTATTACCACCACTGCTCTTCATCATCTTCTGAGTAGGATCATTAACGATGGTCGTAGACGTTAATGACGAAGCAGGTAGACTTTTACGTCTCTTATACTTCATCTTATTCTTCTTGGGAGATGATGCAGCATGAGGATACTTCCTTTCATATTCGGCAATCCTTTCAACATTCTGCATCCGTCCTTCCAAGGCCAGCTCCTCAAATATACTCCTTCCATATGCATCACATACCTTCCATGCCTTGCACATTATATCGTTCATTTCCACAAATGTCATGGAGCTACCATTCCCCTTTTTACGATGTGATCGTTTACTCGTATCGGTGGAATGTAAGTTGTTATGAAGTGCAGATCGTATATCGGTTCGTCGAATTGATTTGATCGTCTCATCCTCGAGGGATGGAAGTGTATTAGCACCATTGGGGGGTGTATAATCTTCAAGGCCTGGCGGACATAATACTAGATTGCAAATTGCTTCTTTGGTGTTGCCATTGGCT
>Ga0214481_100541_pt1 | contig 18920 bp, 15 predicted proteins | sample M1_20Mar14CPVII9_4_FD_165057 | JGI IMG/M metagenome (GOLD analysis project Ga0214481, IMG submission 165057) | Marine eukaryotic communities from Monterey Bay, California, United States - M1_20Mar14CPVII9sort6BwellG10 | ecosystem: Environmental > Aquatic > Marine > Unclassified | place: USA...
CCATTTCTACATAGGAATTGACCAAATTGTGTAGGGAGGCGAAACTCAACACTCGTCACTTTACGTACATTTTACCGTTTGAGCTGCTAAATAACCCCGTTTTGTGTACGTAAAAAGGCGAGTAAAGATGCAAGCTGATTGTTTTTAGGCACTCGTGGGGCCCCTCCCCCACTCGCGATCATTGAGAGCGCCACAGAACCGAACGGGTGCAGGCCATCTAACAAGACTACAATATGAAGAAGAGCAAGAAGAGAAGTAGATCCTTGTCTGTGGTAGAAGAGGAAAAAATGTCAAGTGGCGGGGGTAGTGGCATAGTTTCAGCACCGCCGATGACACAAGATGTGAGCAATGCTATCAAAGAACAATCTCCTATCACTACACAAAGCACCACATCAAAGAAGAAGAGCAAGCGTAGTAAACGAAAGAGATCTAATAGTACCGCATCAAACATTAGTACAGATGATAAACCCACTTCACCACCAACAAACACTTTCTCATCAATCCGTCCACCTCTCTCTCCATCAATACTAACCTTCCTCTCTAAACCACCCTACAACTTTCCAACATCAACACCAGTCCAAACAACAACAATACCATTATTCCTAACACATCACGATGTATTCGTACGTGCCGTTACCGGTTCTGGTAAAACACTCGCATTCCTAATACCATGTGTTGAAATGATATTAAGACGTACATCACTATTGAAAAAGAATCAAATTGGTGCATTAATATTAGAACCAACAAGAGAATTGGCAAGACAGACATATAATGTATGTTGTGATTTATGTAAGGAACTTGGTATGAATGATCCATTGTTATTAGTTGGTGGTGGTGGTGATACGAAACGTGGTGCTGCTGCTAATTCATTATCCAACAGTAGTGGTGGTGGAGCAGTATCATTTGATTTACAAACATTTGCAAAGAAACAATCTGATATATTAATAGGCACACCTGGACGTGTCGAGGATGTACTAACACGATATGACAATATTGATGTATCTGAACTAGAGGTATTAATATTAGATGAAAGTGATGTACTGTTAGATATGGGATTTGAGGTTACGTTAACATCAATATTAAGTCGATTGCCTAGGATGAGACGGACGGGATTATTCAGTGCTACGAATACTAGTGGTGTTAAACGATTATGTGTGAAGAGTGGGATGAGAAATCCTGTCGTTGTTGATGTTGCTATTAGTGCTGTCGGTGGAAAGAGTAGTCAAGAGCTTGTCAGCAATAACAAGAAACAGCAGCAAGCAACACCATCAACATTGACAAATTATTACATCATATCACCACTTGATGAAAAGTTATCCCGTTTAGTATCATTCCTAACACAACATTCAGATGAAAAGGTTATAATCTTCTTCTTAACATGTGCATGTGTTGAGTATTACAGTACAGTATTGAAACAGATTAAGTTACCATGTAAGGGTTATACATATGAGGCATTACATGGCAAGTTAGTACAGAAACGACGTGAGAAGGCAATGGAACGTTTTCGTGAAGTTAAATCAACCGATAACAATAAAGTTGGTAGTGCCTTATTATGTACAGATGTGGCAGCTAGAGGTTTGGACGTACCTGATGTATCCTGGACTATACAGTTTGATGCTCCCGTTGACCCATCGAGTTATGTCCATCGTGTTGGTCGATCAGCTCGGGCTGGAAGGAGTGGCAATTCGTTGGTATTCTTGACAAGGAAGGAGGAATCATATGTTGATTTCTTGAGACTACGAAAGGTACCAGTGAAGGAGTTGGATAATGATCAAGTTTGTAAGCCTCCATCTGAAGAAGAAGAAGATGCTGATGAGGCAATAGAGGACTCTGATAAGAAGACAAGCAAGTCAAAGCCGTCAGATAATACAACATCAACCGAGAAGAGGATTATTGAAAGTGCAGCCGGATCAGACGTATTTGTACCAGATGTATTGCCCTCTATTCGTAAACTGGTATTGAAAGATCGTGATATATTGGAAAAGGGCACGAAGGCATACACATCATATATCCGTGCATATAAGGAGCATCAATGTGGTTTCATCTTCAGGTAAGCTTGAATTGTGTGTGATGGTAATATACAAATATACATCTCAATTCTATATTGTCTGTTGCTAACCTACCCTTCATTCACTCCAGATTTGCATCACTCGATCTAGGAATGCTAGCCACATCCTTCTCCCTACTCCGCTTGCCCAAGATGCCTGAACTACGTGATAAGCAGCTTCCAAACTTTACACCAGCTGGTCCTGAAATTGACATTCATGCCATATCCTTCAAGGATAAGACTCGTGAAGCTGCTCGTCAGAAACGTCTAGCCGCTGAACTAGCCGCGGGTGGTAAGAATGCCAAACAAATCAAGGCAGAACAACGTGCCGCTGAACGTATATCCAAACAGAAGGAACGTCGTGCTACTGAAATTGCTAAGGGGCGCAATCCAAATAAAAAGAAGGGAAAGCAGGCAAAGGTTAGTACACACTTCTTTGTTTTATTAGATTCTCTATTTGCTGTGTATCAATCCAAATGAAGCATGCCTCTCACCCATTTCATTATTCAATTCATATCATTCTAGATATTTGACGAGTGGGATGAGTTGGCAAAGGAAGAACGCTTGTATAAAAAGCTCAAGAAGAAGAAGATAACGAAAGAGGAGTATGATCGATTAATGTACGGCGATGACGATAACAAGAAGGTAGAAGGCGAGAGCAGTGACGATGATAGTGATTGAATAGGCAAAGGAAACATGTTATCTGAGCAACACTACATGTATCTGCAGTCTAAGACAGGTCCTGAAAAGGCAAAGTATAAGAGTAACTGCAGTGCCTTTCTCTTAATGCAACATACTAAGTAATAGGCATGAAAGTTTAGTTGTGACTACTCAAAACTCAATATCGATAACATCCGATCTGCACTGCGTTGCAACGATACATCACAAGAGTATCAAAATAGATACTAAACATATATTTCATGAAGACTTTGTGTGATAGGGTGGATTTTAGAAAATCCTGTTTTTGTGTGTGTGAATATGAGTTTTGAGTTGCATCAAAACAGCCTCCACATAAAGTAGAGACGATGCAAAGACAACATATGTAGTACTTGTGTATATGAAGATTTTAGTTTGCTGCTTATTTGCCAGACTTCTTGGGAAGAAGAACAGCGTGGATGTTGGGAAGGACACCACCAGCAGCGATGGTAACACCTCCAAGCAACTTGTTCAATTCCTCATCGTTCTTAACGGCAAGGGTGATGTGACGGGGTACGATACGAGCCTTCTTGTTGTCACGAGCGGCATTACCGGCAAGTTCCAAGATCTCAGCACATAGGTACTCAAGGACGGCAGCAAGGTAGACGGGGGCACCAGCACCCATACGAGTGGCATACTTTCCTTGACGGAGGTAACGACCGATACGACCGACGGGGAACTGAAGTCCAGCCTTGGCAGAAGAGGTAGTACTCTTCTTCTCGCCGCGGCCTCCTTTTCCTTTTCCAGACATGGTGAATTAGTAGATTTAGTAGTTGTAAGTGGTTGATGAATCGATGAATGATTTTATGAGCTTGTGTGTGTGCTTTTAGTGTGTAAGTGAAAAGAGGCTGTCAACATAAAATATACTGTGGTAGCTTATTTCTACGTATACTACGACCAATTATTACGCAAAGATACTGCAATAGCGACCTGCGCGCCCAAAATTCGAGACGAAAGTAGGCCGTCAGAAACTGGCGCGCTGACAAATCTCAAACAAACAACAAAACAAAGCTCATAAAATCGATTCATCGATCTTCATCACCAACTCTCAATAACAACACTATCCCATCATGGCTAAAACACCATCCAAGAAGGCTCCTTCCAAGGCCGCCAAGAAGGCTCCCGCCGGTGACAAGAAGAAGCGTAGCAAGAAGCGCGTCGAATCTTACTCCACCTACATCTACAAGGTCCTTAAGCAGGTCCACCCCGATACTGGTATCAGTAAGAAGGGTATGTCCATCATGAACTCTTTCATTAACGATATCTTCGGACGTATCGCCGGAGAGGCTGGCAAGCTTGCCACCTACAACAAGAAGGCTACTCTTTCATCCCGTGAGATCCAGACTGCCGTTCGTCTTATGCTTCCTGGTGAACTTGCCAAGCATGCCGTATCCGAGGGTACCAAGGCCGTTACCAAGTTCTCCTCCGCCTAAACTACATGATAATTGCAGTGGTAGGATGATGATATTTAGTACAAATATTATGTATTAAAAGCATAGTCTCTTCGGAGGCTGTATTTTAAAATGCTACAACAACAAACAGGATTTTATAAAATCCGCCCTGATATTCAAAGAAACATCACATGTACCTTCTTTTGATTATTGACTTTATTTTATATTTGATGTGTGATCTTATAAGATGTGCTAGAATCGTGTTGGCATATTAGGTATCATTAATCAGTATTGCAAACAAACAGCTTCTTTTTAAAAGACCTCCCCAACAAAATGTCTTTAGATAGTACATAGTACTCATGTAGTTACTAAAGAGAAGGCATTTGAGTGTGAACTACTTATTTAGTTATGGTCTCTTCTATGCATATTGCAGTAGTAGTAGTGCAATGGCCAGGAAGTTATTTGCAGTCTCTATCTGCACAAACTTCATTGCACGCTACCTCAAGCCAACGCACCCTATTGTGGAGACAATCAGGGCTTGACTAACCTGATCAAGGCGCGGCATGAGTATACTTCAGTACGTTTTTACACTGCTATTTGGTGCAGAACTCTGACGAACCGGCATTTTGATTCCCTTCCTCGAGGCGTCAGCTGACTTTGGTTTCTTTGGCCTATGTTTCATGGCTGGAGATTGACTTAACTGTCGAGCAGTACCACTCTTGACAGCAGTAGCTCCTTTTCTCTCAGCAAGAAGACTTCTTTTAGGAACAGATGACTCAGGTTGCTTCTTCTGCTCCCGAATATCTACTATGCATAATGTCTTGACTGCAAAGGCAGTAGACTCCAATTCATCTATGGTCTCTGATGCACCTAACGCTTCAATCTTACCTCCTGGATGCACCATGACCTTGTGTATTCTCTCAGACCGTTCGAGGGCATCGGCAATAACTTTTATTCCACTAATGCTTATGCGATTTTCACGTAAGTCGATGTATTTCAATGCACTCCTCTCACCCAGAACAGCCGCAAGTGCTCGAGCACCATCATCACTGATATTGTTCTTCCTAAAGTGTATCTCTTCTATTGTGATATTATTCCGAAGCATGGCAGCCACAACATGAACCTCTTCGTCACCCAAGCTGGACTATGATGAAATGAGTATGTATTAGAATTGATGTTAACATGTAACTATAGAACACACCAACTCACCTCTGGTAAGTTTATTCTGCCCGCACCAACACCACCAACCTCGTTCCTATCCTCTTCACACCCAGGCTCGCCCAAGCTTACTGATGCTTTCACAGCACGGATATATCTCAAGAGGATACGTCTCTTCGACTCCTCTTCCTTGAACACATCTGTTTGTATCTTATTCAACTCAGATTCATAACGATTTACATCTTCGCCTCGTAGTTTCAAATCTTCTTTGACTTCATTTAATTGCTCTTCACCAAACAATATTGCACCATATAGCTCAGCAATCTTCTTCACTAGTGGTTCTTGGGAGTTTTTACTCTTTAGTACCTTGCGCAAGAAGGTGTTACAACTCTTCTCTTCTATCCACACTTTATCCTTTGGAGTTTTACCACTGATCACAGCATGACCCAAAGATGGTCTACTATCAACAAAGAAACGAAGTTGTCCTCCCGCTATACTATCAGTCTTTGCCTTGGAATGGATAGCTCGTCTTTCTTCTTGAAGTGATTGATCTTCCTGTAGCTTAAGTGTGTTTTCAATAGATTGATGTTTGATATTCATTTCCTTCAACTCCTTGTCAGACTGTTGCCTCTTTTCATTAGCATCTCTAGCACTCTCATCTGCCTGTGTTAGTTTTGTTTGTAATGTTTCACATCGTTGTGTTACATCTTGTAGTTGTGATTCCATCTTTTTAATCTCACTTTGCTGCACAGATCGTGCCTCCTCATCTGTTTGCAGTCGATTGAGTAGGAAAGCTAACCGACCATCCATTGTTCGTACCTTCTCATTAGCAACCTTACTCGCCTCCTCCTCACGTATTCTACACTTGGCTTCTTCCTTCAACTTTTGACCCAATTGTGAGTTGACCTTCTTCAAACCTCGCAGTTGGTCATCGACAATACGTTTATCTGCCTCAACTTTTTCTCGTACTCTTCGTTGATTGGCATTATCTTCAATAATTTTAGTTTGTTGCTTCTTGAGTGCAAACAACTCTTGCTCCTTCTTGGTAAGTGCCTCCATAGACTTCTTCTTACCAAGCTCTGCAAGCTTTAGCCTTTCGAGTAGTTGAAAGACCTTTTCTGCCATTTCACGTAACTGATCTCCATTATCACGTGCTTCCGCCTCCAACTTGAGTCTATCCTGCTCTAATTCTTGCAGTTTGGAAGATAGCTCTTTATTCTCAGCCGATGTTGCCTGGAAATCAATAGACAGTGTACGCTTGGAATTATCTTGACTAATACGAGCATTCGTTTCTAGTTGTAATGCAGTTTGTAGCTCTGATGACTTTTGACGCAACTCTTGTACATTCTGTTCCATCTCCTTCATGTGATCATTTGCCTGCCTATTCGCTTCTTCCTGCGATTGTAGCTTTCCCAGCAATTGATATTGTTTCTCCTTCCTCAACCGTAGCTGTTCTTGCACTGCATCCAACTCAACCGTGGAATGTATAGTCAACTCAGAATTCTTCTTCTTTAGCTGTGCAACTTCTGAACGAAGTACTCGAATCTCTTGCGTCTTGAGATGATTCTCACGTATAGCAGCTCTGGCACTATCGTCTGATTCTTTTGACGATTGAATGAGAGTATTGTACTTTTCACCCATATCCTGTAATTCACTTCTACATATCTTCAACTCGGAATTAATCTTGGCAGTATTAGCCTCTTCACGTTCAAGTAAGTTGAACAGTTCAGCATTCTTAGTTGTCATTGTCTTTAGTTGGTCACAACAATCTTCATAATCCAATTTCACTTCTTCCAATTCTGTCTCAGCTGACTTGGTTCGTCCTTGCAAGGTGAAGTTACTCTCCCTCAATGTTTTATTCTCTTCCTCAAGTGTAATGTGTTCATTCTGAAGAGTCTCAAGCTCTTCCTCAGCACGGTCCAATGATGTAATTAACTCGACATTCTGTGAGGAAAGTATACGGCATTGTTCCTGTTTCATGTTCAGTCTCTGTTCTTTGCCTGCCTGCAAATCCTTCAAGGACCGCCGTGGCTCTGATACCTGATCACTCATACTTGTGAATATGTGCGGAAGAATAAGTGTTGTGTTGTAGCCCTAGTGCGTGGTCATTAATTCGAATTTTGGAGCTCTAATTCAGAAAATGGATGTGAATGTCCAAATGTATGGCCCCTTGATTTCACAGGAAGGCATGACCATTGATCATTGATGCTCAATGTGTGGTTGACGTTTCTATAATGCAAAGCAGCTTTCTCTTTTTCATCCTCGCCTCGACCTAAATAAGAAAACATTCGACACCCCCCCAAAAAAATGAAAAACACTACAATACGAATACGCAACGTCAATAATTTCAATTCTTCATATTGAATTACAGATATCCTTCATTCACCACCACTAATGTATGACACCATTGCAATACGTATTAGAATACATAATGATTGAAGAGTCCACCACCACTATAAATATATGATACCATTGCCATACGTTAGGATATAATTATGATACCAATACCATACGTATTAGAATATTATTATGATTGAAGAGTTCATCGGTAACGGTGGCAACAGTGCTAGTCCTATCGACAAGCAGCAGTCGGATGACGATGGATCACCTACATCCAACCTAAATGATACCACGCAACTATCACTCCCTTCGTCGTTCGACGACTCATTATGCCTAAGCTTGTATCAAGATTTATTAGATCGAGGACAGCACAACAATGTAGATGAGAAGATGACTCACAATGATAATCTCCTCGAATCCAAAGTACGACAACTCTTGTCAACAAACCTTGAACTCCAGGAGAGATGTAGGCTCTTCGATTCCCTCAAAAAGAATTCAAGTGATTTAGAAGCCGAAAACGTAGATCTTCGATCTCAACTGCAACATCAAATAGCATTGAACAAGGAGAATCAAAAACAAATACTTGAATACAAGCAAAAGATTCATCTCATTGGTATTGACCTTGAGCACTCCCGAAATGAAAACGAGCTGTACTTGAGTAGAGCCGAGAAGGCTGAGAAGGCTCATACTTCTTGTCTATCCGAGTTGAAGAGTACTCAACACAAGTATGAACAGGATATTGCCCGTCTGATAAGTGAACAGGACGCATTGAAAGCCAGCTGTAAACAGAAAGTATCACAAATGAGGGATGAGATCTTATCCTCACGTGCTGTTCAAAATGACGCTTTTGCTAGAGAGTCCAAGTTGTTGCTCGATGCTCGAGATACAGCAGTTGAACAAACATCACTCTTGCGTCAAGAATTGACTAATCTTCGTGTCGATAAAGAGACGAAAGATGCTGAGACCTCTGATTACACTAAAGAGCTTGAGAGACAACTAGCTGATGTTCGGGCCTCTTTGAAGATACGATCATCGGAGCTGAATACTCTCAGTCTGAGCCACGACCGTTTAGTATCTGAAGCCAGTTTATCCAATGATGAGAATACAAAGATTAAAGAGTCCTTGGTTCAAATGCAGACAGAGTGTACCAAACTGGAGATGTCAATCCGCCAGAAAGATGAAGCACTCAAAATTTATCATCACGATGATTTACTCGTAGATGTAGATCCAACTAACTCCTCAGATGACTTCTTCTCTGGTCGTAGATTGATCGTCAAGAATAGTGTAGCACTAGCGCGCAAATGCCGTGAACTACAGGGGCTGCTAAAGAAGCAGGATACAGAACTATCTCTATCGAGAGAGAAGCTTGAGACACTAACAAGAAAAGAAGAATCCAATGTTAGAATGTTTAAGGAGCTTGCTACACAGAGTAATAAAAATGCATCCACTTACATTATATCCGCACTGGAACAAAGAGATGAAGAGATACTCAAGCTCAGTTCCAAGATTAATACTCTTCAGACTGATCTAAACAAGGTTGGTCATGAGAGGGATGACGTAACATCTCAATTAACTCATTTACTTGAGCGTCGGGAACAATTGTCTGAGATGAAAGGACTCTTGGAAAATGTAAAACGTTCTACAACTTCTGCTACTACTAATATTGGAGCTACTACTACACCACAGCGACTTCTCGATATTGATAATGTTGAAGTCGATGACGATATATTCGAGCATATGATTCATCGTAGCTATACAACGCTTCAGAATTCAAACAGCAAGAAGAAAATGTAGATGGTTGTTATACTCATTCGTCGGTATTGATACTCAACCCAGTATGCTGGTATAATACTAACCACCAATTCACCATTCACATCACATGCTCGATGCATAAAAGAGCAAGTGTAGTGTTCATTTTAATATGCTTGTTATATCATCGATAGCAACTAACTGTGTAGAATCTACATATCCATATGATATGTAACATCAAATCATATCCATATGGTATATTATGTACATCTATATCAATCGATCTATCGTATGTAGCTATCCTGAATCCTGGCCTACATTGCTCAATGGTATCCTTCGACGACTCTTTATGTCATCATTATCAATAGCCATGATTTGACGATGTTGCCTCTTCTTCACCTTATAATTATACCAACATTCTCTTCTGCATTTGTATCAACGTATAATTTGCAAACATATAATACTTGTTGTGCCACTATGGGAGATATATCTTGGACTTCAGGTGCAGACATATTGAACTTAGATCCATCAACTCTATCACAACAAGACGTGTCTAATAGTAGACCACAACTAGCTAAAGATGAGGAGTATGCTTCTGCAATTCTCACTGCATGGAAAGAGGAAGTGACTAATAGAGATACAGAAGACGATGAAAGATCAGTATCATCACCGATAACATATCATTGCAATCAATCATCTTTGTATGGCCATATCTATAGACGATCATCTTCTACAACTAACAATGATACTATCGAAGAAAGATCATTACCAGGAATTATACTATTTCATACAGGTGCAGGACCGCGTGAGTATTAGTATTATGCATTGATTTGCAATATCATACTTCAGCAGTTGAACTCATCTAGATCCTTCCCCTCGCGCTGTAGAAGATATATTTCTAAGATGGAAAGCTGACTCTTTAGTTGCTCAAACTGGATGCGTAGTCTTGATAGCGGACATCCTCGGAGATGAAACTGGATGGGCTTGGCACGATAGAGACAAGGGGAGCACCCGGCCAGTATGTTTTTTAAAGTTGGTGTACTAACCTATTAGAAATATAGACTTAAAGTATGGTAAATTGCGGTTATTCTGAATACATAGGAGGATAGTAAGTAGGTGTGCATGCGGTCAGCAGTGGTTTCTGTTGTTAATAAGTAGGAAAGTTTGAGTGATTGTGGAGCTCAGAACTATGGATACCTCGTGTTAGGGGGTTCCCTGGGCTCATGATTGAGAGCAGTGCGTACATGGGCTACAAAACCCACTACACTGGTCTCAGACTAACAACTATCCCATGAGGGTCAGCAATAGAAAAAGTTGGGCCATGAGCTGTAATAATAATGTAGTAGATGGAGAAATTCTCCTTGGGTATGCTAAGTAATGTTAAACCAAATCTAAGATGTTCTTTCTTTTACTTTTTTGGGAGTTGAACAGTAGAACAGCCGCAACTAAAAAAGACAAAACAAATCAAAAGCGTGCAATGCCGGCCGGCATTGCACGCAGCTTGTATCATGTAGAATATTTATGCCTAATTACTCTATTAGATCTTACTACAATCCTGATTCTGAGGGCTTACTGCCGGTGCCCATACATGGGCGGCAAAGCCATTTGCTACATGTATTTGGGTGTCTATCATTTTTCATATCCAATCTCGGGCCCCAAAGATCTATGCTAACATAACAAGATCCGTTAGTACAATAACATATCTCATGAACTCGGCCAAAAGGCTGACCGTTCGGTCCTATCCTTTTCTTAGCATATTCAGTCATTGGATAGAAAGACTTAGCGCGGTGGTGTATTCGTATAGATTTCTGATGACTTAGGTCATTGATATTATTATCTCGTGATGTACATGCCGATACATGTTTTGTCAATGATTGGTATGTCTGGCATAATTGTTTGCAAAACTGGCACTGATAATAATAGAGATAGGCGGCATCAGTCCGACCTACTTCTGGCATATCCCAAAACTTAACATACTTCCCGTGTACTTGAATTTGGTTTGAACACTGTCTGAACACCGGCTTGATGAGGCGTTTGGTCTTTTCGTTCCTTGGGAGAATAACGTTCTCAACATCATCATATTTGTCAATGAAGCGTTCATAATAATCTTGTCTTTCCAACAAGTATGCTTTCAATAGAGATAGTGGTGCATCTAGTTGCTTTATACACATCCTCATGTGTAGAAGAGGATAGCCAGTGAAAAGTTCTTGGCAAAACATACACTGATGTGTGTATCTTCCAATTACCCAAGGTCTTCTAGAGGGAACACCAAAGCCAAATGCTAATACACTAGCCTTCAATGAGTAGTCACTACGTTTTGGCAACAACTTTCTCCGCCAATCAGCTTCATCATCTATATCCTTTTGTTTAGACTTTTCTAGCTTTTTCCGTAAGTACCTTTCATTCTTTTGTTGTAAATATAATGGGTGCATCTTGGCCATTGTATTCTTCTCCTCGAGTGTTAGTGGGGTACAACCATGCCGCTCTCTCCACGATAGCCTATTGTAGATCTGGAACCCTTCGAGAGTTGATATCTGGTCTTGACACGGTAATGTCCATGCACTCATCAAAGAGCACAGTAACTGCTCCTCGATATCAGCAGTGTTACCCCGACGGAAAGCATACCATTTTGATCTTGGTACTGTCCAGGGATCAATAAAAACATTGATAGTAGGGCCAAAGTCATCGGGTATTGTAGGCCCTCTTGGCCAAAAGAGTGTTGGGGGATGTCGAAATGGTTTGACACCATATCGAGGAACCAAGTAATAGTTTGATTGCTTTTCATAGTGTTTTTGTAGTTTTGTAAGCCTTGAGTACCACCCCTTGGGTACATCAGTATTGGCATTGATACGGATTTCTAGCCGCCTGATTGACATACATATATCACTATTGATAAAGATACGCTGATCGTGTCTCACCAACTCCTCAAATCTTTCATACCCATCAAGTTTATAAAGAGGTAGCCGTGGTAGATAAACCAAATCACATGCATATTCTTCTTCTACTCTGCATATATAATGCTGTTTGTGATGTTGTAACGACCATATAGTCCTTTTCTTTTTGTTCTCATTGTTGATGCCTAAAAATTGTCCTCCTCCGAGCAAATCTTTATTTGACACAGCACGAGACCTCCAGTTTTCTGTCAGAATAGATTCATATCCATTTGTGTAGAAGATTGTATCTTCTGCTTGCAGACAGTACGGTCCAAGCTCAAACATATGTCCGCGATGTGCCATGATTGATGTTGGGTGTCATCGACACGATGGGGTTGATTGTGATTGCAAAGATAGTACCCTACCAAAGGTCTAACCTAAGTTAAGTGTAACAAAGCTGTATCCTGGAATTTGGTTGAGGTTTGTTCATACCGTTTAGAAAGCGATCAAACAGAAATGTGTAACGATATACTATGTGTCACTAACATATCATTAAGCTTTAATGTAACACACGCAGGTGTCAATTTCCACCAAATGGTTGATTCTTGTGTGACTGCAAGATAGGTGTCCGCATTTTACCTCATACCCTGTTTGGTGTAGTTACATGGTTTCCCGATTTTTGTGCGCTCGGGGGGCCCTTCCCCCTCGCTAAATGGTTTGTGTCGCCTCAACTCCGTAGGGGTGCAGGCAAATTCAACAAGTATGGTACAGTTAGAAAGAAGGTACTATTACCAGATGTGAATGGTGAAAGGAAACAATTAGTGAGTAGAGTACAAGCAGCAATAGACACAATATCAACACAACATGGTGTTGATAAAGATAGGATTGGAGTTATGGGATTCTGCTTAGGTGGGCATCCTGTATTGGAATTAGCAAGGATGAAGAACCCATCTGTCAAAGCATTAGTTACATTCCACGGTGTCTTCGACAGTATTAAGAAACTGAGCCCGGTCTCAAGTTGTCAAGATGTTGCAAATTGCAATGTACTTGTTTGTAGTGGCGCTGATGATCCATTTGTTGCAGACGAAGATCTTAGTGAAGCAATGGCAATGTTTGAAGATTTGGGATATCAAAGCAAACTGATGAAGTTTCAAAATACAAGTAAGTATCATACAGAGTTGATATGATGTTTTCAACTTTCCCGCACTACTCAGCCTTTTCTTTCACTCACATCACAAACTAAAGAACATGGATTTACCAATCCAGCACAAGATTTCAACCCAAACGATGCATTTGCTTACAATGATGAATCATACCACAAATCTTGGTCGGCGGCACTCGAGCTAATGAAAAGATTATAATAGCTCACGAGTTGAAACTGAAACAGCATAAGCCATAATTTATATCTACGCTTTTTAATCTTCTTTGCACAATATAATAGCTATAATTAGCAATGTAAGCATTCATACTTAGGATCTCCTGAGAAGTAAGCGGATAAGACACTGAGATCTCCCCTTCTTTCAGGTATCTTTACCGGCAGTGGGTATCCTAAATATCTTTAGTCGAGACTCGAGACAAGTGTAATACATATTACATAGGACTGATAGGATAATGATATCCAAGGCTTCGTAGAAGTCTAGAGCTTTATCTTGGGCGGCTCATTTTTTATTTGCGTTTTGTTGTCTCACTCGCGCTCACTCACTCATTCGCTCCTTATAATTAATTGGGAGTCTTTAACTAAATGGGAAATTATTGAGATTAATGATTAAGATAGGTCTTAGGCATTGGGGAAGTTCCCCAAAACACAGATTTGAGCCATATTTTGGGGAACTCAAACCCCTTTGGGGAAGTCTCGGGGAAGTCATAATTGCCTTATAACTCAGTCAAAATTGAATTTGGTGAAACCATTCAATGATATAATATTACCAGTATGATGAGAGCTCCCCAAAAATGCAATAAAAAGGCTCAACTTTGAAATCGACCACTTTATTGGGTTATCAGCTTAGGTACAAACGGTTTTATTATTCCCATAAAGAGGTTACTTAGGGGGTATCCACTTGAGTTCCCCGAACTTGTCCCCGAACCCCCAAGGTGAGTTCCCCAATGCCTAACCACTAATTAAGAAGATAACTAATAAAGTAAGGGTCTTGGTGATATACAAAGATGATAGATTGTTGATTAGGTAGGTGTTGCAGCTGCCGCGTAACAATAAGCAGAAATACTAGCCAATTATTAGCTTTTATATTGCAATCATAGCATCTTTTGATTACAAAGTTTATGAACATAAACATCGATAGATATCGACATCGTTAGAAGTAGAAGTGAACACAAAATCAATCTTTGATTACCTACAAACACAACAAAACATATTAGACATAGTCCACACAAGCAGGGAAGACAATCAATACCCACGCCTAATCACAACAAGTAGAGATGGTTATCAAAGCAGCTCCTAAAGTTGAAAAGGCAGAGGCAGAAGCTGCTAAACCTAAGGAAGCGCCAATTGCCGAGGCACCTCTAGAATCATCTACAGTTGTTGCAGACAAACCGTCTCACGCAGGAGCTGCTTATGCAGATCTACCAACAGAACGAGGTTCGTGCCTGTCAGAAAGTGTAACTCCATTCTCCCAATCTACTACAAAGGACAATTCAAAGTTGAGTGTAGATGAACTACGAAATTGCCATACAATAGTATTTGAATCACAGGCAGCAGTTATTATTGGACAAGCCGATAAAAGTATATGTAAGAGGATAATGCCACTCCTATTCGACGAGAGAGACTTTTTATCATATGGAGTGAGTTATTATTACATATTATGATATGATATGATTGTGAAATGATATATGTCAACTAACTGTTCTCAAATCCACATCTCATCTTGGTAGGAAGTGAAAAGATATATACTTGTCACATCAAATTGTACAATATTCGTATATGCAGATGTTACTGATCCCTCTCCACTGTATATTATTGAACTGAAGGGTTTAATGCCAAAGAAAGAAGATTCTAATAAACCGGACTTTTATTCACACACAATAAGTCCTGAATCGAATACTGGACTACCATTTCAGAATAAAAGCAGAGAATCATTAGAGAGTGTATTGTTAAAGAGAAGAGAAGGAACAAAGGATAAGATTGCATTTCAGTTTGCATTTGATAAGGTTGAAGCTGGGGAGAATGCATCAGATGAGTTTGTTACTGCTGTTTTGAATGCTACAAAAGATGTGAAAGTATAATTGTGAATGTACATATGGTTGATTTAGTTCTTCTACTTGCAACTGTGTTGAAAGATAGTTGATAGCCGGACAAATGTTGTAGTTGTAATGTAACATTAAATTTGTTTTCTTAATCACTTTACAATTGATATCTAATAACACCTGACCTTTAAGCTTGGTCATGAGTTCCTAAAAAAATTAACTAATAACATATATACTTGTTTACCACCACTGGCCAACCCAGAGATAAAAACTTCACGCTGCTCGTGATGAGAATGAAGTACTTCTATGTAGTGTAGACTGACGTTGGAAGGACTTGGCAAAAAGATGTTGATATGAACAACTTCGTGTCATTTTTAAGGACTTGACATTCTGGTAAGAAGAACTTCGTGTCAACAATACGGCCTTCTTCTTGATGCTCGAATCAAGACGACTTGGCGGTGTATACTTGGAAGGTCTAGGCTTTAATCGGATTGTTGGAATTGCAAATGACTTCCTTCTTGTATCGGTGCACCTGACATCTCTAGAAATGGTGACACCGCTGTCGTCCCCCAATACACTATCTAATGTAGTCATGTCATCGTCGAGACATGTCGGCATTGTAGGACAGGAGGCCTTTATATCGTACCTCTGCTGATTTCTCGGAGGAGATGGGCACAATAATATACACGCCTCCTTAAATGTGTCATCGGGGGTGAGATAGACTGATACTGCTGTTGTTGTCATTTTAATTGTCTTTTGTTATTGCAATGAGAGTGTTTGAGTCGAATATTTATGTTGGTTAATGTCTTGTGGACGAAAGATATTGTAGATGTTTTCGAATGGAAATATACGAGCGTATAGAGAGTAGAATTATATATATTGATTATGAGATCATTGGAGTCACCGATGAAGAAAAATGATGCCAAATAATCACGATGTCAAGCAAAAACCTACCTCCTGTGCATTTTTTTAAGGATACCGGTTGTCAGGCAAGACAGAAAGAGTAGAAGGCTCTTTCTTTAATGAATTATACATAGATATTGTGGCAACGATTGATATAATTAACAACTAGTAACTGAACTTCTGCTGAATACGATGGATCCTAAGTCTAAAGAGTATCAAAGCAGTGACATTCTCACTCAACATAAAGACAATAAAGACAATGCCAAGTGTTCAATCAAGGAGTTTACAAGTAAACGAGAAATCCTCTTGTTGAACATCTCAATTGAAACTGAAAAGGAGAAGATTGCAAGCTTGCACTCAGATCTTCGTAAGTAATATATTGATTAAAGTTGTATGTTGGCTTAGGTACACCTCCAGCTCCCCCCGTCCACAACACTAACTCACCTCTCTTTGGTTTCTCCCCAAAAGGTACGAAAGAGGTTGCCTTGGAAGTAAAGGAGATGGAGCTGGCTAAGGAAGTTGCACGCTTTGATTCCCTATTACAAGAGTTGGATGATAATGCAACAAAAGCTGCCAATGATCTTGATGAGCAAGAGTTGGTTAGACAGGAGAAAGAGAACGCAGTATCTGATCTGACTCAACAACTAAGCATTATTGAACTCAAGCTCAAAGAAGACAATGTTTGATTGAATGTACCGGTTATGCGATGGATCTCTTAGCTTAGATGCATTACAAATCAGAACACAAATCACATATATCATCACTCCCCTTATCGATTATATTACTCCTTACAATTTCAATGTACACCATAGCTTACTTTTATCTGTCGCAATATATACGCTTCAACTCAACGTCTCCGGCTTGATTTTCTGTTTGAGCCACTTGAAGGTGTAGCTTTCCTCTTTCTTCCCTTCTTCTCTACAATCTCTTCCTCCTCTTCCTCATCACCATCGATTGAGACCTTTTGTGTAATAAAGGTATTGAAGAGCCATGTTGTTGTTAATAAATGGCCTCCCAACTTTGTCACTCTTTTTACCCCCTTATCAGAAGTCTGCTTGGCTAATGGAGGATCATTTGTTATCATGATCGTCTTTTCGGGATTGGTAACGGCAGACTCTGAGAGTGAAGTGAGCTGAGTTGCACCCGAGGCAGAGAGTAGCAATTGGAACTCTTTTGCACTAGGTGCCTTGTTGCCTGCAACTCCTTTTGTGATGTACACATACCAGCCTCCTAAGACGCCTCCATTGTTAAGACGAGCTTCGTTGCCATTCTTTAAAGTCTCCTTCATGGTAAAGTTGTATGTCTTCTCCGCCTGCTTATCATTTAGTATAAACTTACTGGTATCGAGAACTTTCTGCTCCTTGGCAGACTGCTCTAGCCACTTAAGTTTTAGAATACGATCAGTCTTGCAGAGACATATCATGAGTTTTGGTGTACGTCTAAGCTTTGTTTTACCATCGCTAGCAATTACATCTACTCATAAAGGGCGAAAGGCAAGTGAAGTGAGAATGAGAAGCAAACAATTGTATCAACCATATGATAAACATTACTTACGAGTGGCAGTCGATGCGTCTTCAATCTTTGAAACAAGTTGAGCACCGATATCATCAATCATTTGAAGTTGTTTCTTGCTCGGTTCAATCCCTGTAAACATGATACGAATTGCTCCTGAATCATGCTTGCGTTTTCCAGTGGAGGCCGTAGCAGCTCCTCGTTTTCTCTTTGTTCGACTTGACTTTGGTGTTGATAGAACCCCCTTTTCATCATCAGCAGCTTCTTCTTCTCCTTTAGCGACTGTTGTTTCTTCCTCGTCTGAGGCAGCATCCTGCTGCTCAGGTGGTTCTTTATTATCAGGTGATGTTGATTTGATTGGATCCTCTGGTGCATCTTCCTTTGCCTTTGGGGTTTCCTCTTCTTTTTCTTCTTCTTCTTCTTCCTCCTCCTCTTCCTTTCCCTTATTACCATCAACATTATTAGACTTTTGAGACGAAACCGTATCTTTCGCAAGGCTTTCCTCTTCTGGTTTGGCCGAAGCTATATTTGAAGTAGTGGATTCCTTCTGTGGCTTAGATGATACTGCAGAAGTAGATTGATTGTCATCTTCTTCTGTAGTTTTCAGGGATGCTGCACTAGTAGCTTCAGGCTGCTGCTCATCATCGGCCTGCTCTTCAACTGCCTCTGTGTCATTCGTAGGTGGATCATCAGATGTAGAGGTCTTCGTCTCGTCAACATTACGAGAATCGTCTTCAGAGTGATTTGCAGCAGGTGAATCATCCTCTTGGAGTTGAGGCCTCTCTGTGTCATCCTCTTCTTCAGCTTCTTCAGAGTGATTGGACTTGGCTGGCGAATCGTGTTGCATTGCATGCTGTAGTATTGGTTCAGTCTCAGCGTTATATTTATCTTCAGAGTCCTCAGTTTGTTGATCGTTAATTGGCTTGGAAGGGGAGGAGGAAGAAGAAGAAGAAGAAAAAGAAGAGGAAACCCCAAAGGCAAAGGAAGATGCACCAGAGGATCCAATCAAATCAACATCACCTGATAATAAAGAACCACCTGAGCAGCAGGATG
>Ga0214481_100543_pt1 | contig 18911 bp, 13 predicted proteins | sample M1_20Mar14CPVII9_4_FD_165057 | JGI IMG/M metagenome (GOLD analysis project Ga0214481, IMG submission 165057) | Marine eukaryotic communities from Monterey Bay, California, United States - M1_20Mar14CPVII9sort6BwellG10 | ecosystem: Environmental > Aquatic > Marine > Unclassified | place: USA...
CAACATTTGCAACAATCTCAATTTAGTTGCAACAAGTTATCATTTAGTTTACAGTTACCTCTTCACCATAATCAATTACAAAAGTTGTTAGGTCAATCTCGATGGTTATCCTTAAATCGTCGTGGTAGAGGAAGAGTTCCAAGAATGTCTGAAATGAGATCATTAGAAGAGGCACTTACTGCAACATATGATAATTTAGATAGACTTTCACCTCGTGATGTATCTGCGTTTTGGGCAGTGGTGCCTAAATTTCTCGGGGGTAGAGGACCAAGGACGAGTAATCAACAACAACAAACAGAACAAAAGTTTCATCAGTTTGATTTGATATTAACAAAGAGTATACAAGAGATTGATCAATACGGCTATAGAGAGCTGGCAACCTTGGCTATTAGTTTGGCAAAGATTATTGATAAGATGAGCAAGAGAAAAGGTCATCCTGCCGAAGGCAGTTCGCATCAAGTACTACAAGACCTCATTGGAGAGAATAAACAATTCATATTCAAAGAGATTGCAAGTGCATCAGTACCAATACTTTATGAGTTTAATCCTCGACATCTATCAAATTTGATTTATTCATTTGGCCTTGCAGAGGAGGTTGTACTTGTTACGGACGGTAGTAGTACCTTCTTTGATATGCTTGCAGAAGTATCTATTCCTAATTTATACAAATCCAATGGTCAAGATCTATCCAACATGCTATGGGCGTATGCAAATGTGAAGGTATCAAACTCTCAACTTTTTGAGCAAGCAGGAGATTCAATTGTTGCAATGGATATGGATAACTTGAATGAATTCTGGCCACAGGCTCTATCCAACACACTATGGGCATATGCTACATTAAATGAGCAACATGCAAAGCTATTTAAGAAAGTGGGAGATCATATCGTCCACCTCCCCAATTTGGAATCATTCAATGGGCAAGATCTTTCCAACACTGTATGGGCATTTGCAAATACAGGACAGTCACATCCTCAACTGTTTAATAAACTAGCAGATGAAGCGATCAAAAGGCAACACGAATTCATACTTACCACAACAAATAGCTAACTTTCTATGGGCATATGCTACAAATGGCCAGGTCGATGAGCATCTCTTCTCATCATTAGTACCATCAGTGAAGGATAATCTAGACAAATACAACGCTCAAGATTTGTCAAATATTGCTTGGGCGTATTCAGTAGCAAATGTTGATGCACCATCTCTATTCAATAATGACTTTATCAATAGCTGTTTAAAGAAAGAGGATGACTTCATACCAGAAGCATTAACTCAACTTCATCAATGGCAATTGTGGCAAGATGAGATCAAGGCTGGTGTTAATTTGCCTTCATCGCTTAAGAAGAAATGTTATGAAGTATTCGTCTCACAAGAAGTTAAACCATCAAAAACACAAGATGATGTAGTATCCATCCTATCATCCATGGGTCTTCAACCACAAGAAGAAGTACTACTGAAGAGTGGGTATCGGATAGATGCAGTAGTAGAAGTAAATGGAAAGCAAATTGCTGTTGAGGTTGATGGCCCGTCTCACTTTATTGGCAGAGAACTGACTGGCAGTACAATTCTAAAGCACAGGCAAGTTGCTACTCGAGATGGATTGTTAGTTGTTTCGGTACTGTATTGGGAATGGAATAAGCTGAAGAAGAACAGTGAAAAGAAGCAGCAATATCTACGGTCTACGTTGGGTCTCTAGAGTAATACCATAACAAACCTTTCATAGTAAGTGCAGTCACAATATAATCCTTAAAAATATATCGTAGGCAATCATGACAGAATTAGTCAAGAAGTCTTATCCCACCCAACCAAGGGTGACCCGACCCAATAACACCACCTGAACAATACATAAACTATCCACCTGATTATACTCTCCAGCCTCATTACCCCTCAACCTCAACATATAACCAACCACAACCCCCACCCGAACACTAAACAATACAAACAAATAACACACGATTGTCTCTTTGATTAAATGGGCGGATTTGATAAAATCCTGTTTGTTATTTGTGTGTTAATCTAATCCAATAACACCCTCTAGAGGGTGTACCGAAATAAACAACTTAATCAAAAAGAGTTGGAAACAGCCATATAACTAATCCCCAACTCCTCAAAAATCAAGTATAACACACACAATTTAATAATCCTGACTCTTACTAGAAACAGACTTAGAAGCAGTCTTCTTGGGTAATAGCACGGCATGAATATTTGGTAATACTCCACCACCGGCAATTGTTACACCTCCTAGTAGTTTGTTTAATTCCTCATCGTTTTTCACGGCTAGGGTGATGTGACGGGGTACGATACGTGCCTATTTAGTTGGTATGGTATTGTGTGAGGGTAGGGTGGCAAGGGATGGTGAGGTCGAGGTGACATAAAGATGTGGTTAGAAAAAGACGGTGCACCTTAAAATTGCAATACAACACAACCAGCCCTCGGCCGGCCGCCGACCACACTAACAATACACACACACACACACAACAACTAACAACATACCTTCTTATTATCACGAGCAGCATTACCAGCTAATTCTAAAATCTCAGCACACAAGTATTCCAACACGGCGGCCAAGTAGACAGGTGCACCAGCACCCATTCGAGTGGCATACTTGCCCTGACGTAAGTAACGGCCGATACGTCCGACTGGGAATTGTAATCCAGCCTTGGCGGAAGATGTTGTGGACTTCTTCTCACCGCGTCCTCCTTTTCCTTTTCCTGACATGTTGTAGTTGTTGTTTAGTTTGATGTGTAGATGAATCGTAATCGATTTATGAGCTCAAAATGAGGGTGTGTGTAAAAAAGTGAGGCTGTCAAAATTTTATGGGTAGCATGTTTCTAGGTACCACTACATACAAATCAACCACAGGATACCTCTATAGCGACCTGCGCGCCAATTTTTTTAAAGTTGGCCTAACAGAAACTGGCGCGGTCGATACATAGACCCTAATTAAACTAAGGAAACACCCACAAAATATGAGAGATACCTACGAGAGAGTTTACATACATTGCATGAGGCGATACATAGATGATAGACAATAAGCAACCTCTGTTGGCCGAATTATATATAGTATTTAGATTAGCTCTTTTAGATCTTTCGATTCTTCGCAGCATAGTTTCGCGAACCGTGTAGTTAGAGGTTTAGAATACAAGGGATAAAAAAGTTTGACATAAGTCGGTACACAACATCTTTGCAATATCAAATATACGACAACAATAATATCTACAGCCAATATAAATACGAGTATGAATGTAGTAGATGTCGGTACCCCATCTGATGGTATGAGTGACGAATGGACAACTACGGTGGTTCGGTTTCATGGATTTGCTAATCTATCAACAACAAGAGGCCAATTTGTTAAATCAACTAAGTTTTCATGCTTTGGTCATCAGTGGAGGTTGTACATTTATCCTGGTGGTAGAGCTAATTCAGATGAAGGGTATGCTGTCGTTGCTCTTTCCAACCAGTTAAATACAAGTATTAAAATCCAATATGGTTACAGTGTTAGAGATGCGGGTGGCAAAGAAGAGATGAATTTGGTGCGGTTGATGGGGATAAGAATGCTTGGTTTGACCCTAACTTTGCCAAGAGATCAACGCTTATGACAACATTAGTTCAAGGATCATTGGTTATTGAAGTTCGAATGAAGTCTACGTCGACTGACATGTCAATCACTCAATTCATACCAACAAATCCTATTAATAAAAATGTACTTAAATTATTTATGAATGAGGAAACGGCAGATGTAGTATTCGAGGTAGGAGGAGAAAAGCATGCAAAAGGCCGACGCAAGAAAACAAAATCGTCTACTTCTTTTCATGCTCACCGAAATATCTTACAAAGTTGTGCTCCGACCCTTTATGAGATGTGTGGCGCAGATGGAGGAGTTAGGGTAGTATCAATTACAGATGTCAAGACAGAGATATTCTATAATATACTTTACTATGCATATGGTGGCAAATTACCAGAAGACGAACTTAAAAAGAATGCAAAAGATATCATTAATGCTTGTGATAAGTACGGGGTAGTGCACCTTAAACTCGAGGCAGCAGCGGTTTATGTTGAATCAATTGAGTTAACAATGGATAATATGATGGACAACTTACTCTACGCCGACTCCAAAAACTTAGCTCTACTCAAGGAGGCTGTCATGGATTACATCGTGAAAAACAAGACCAGTATCATCGGCAAAGTGTCCTTTGATGATGCTCCTGGCCATCTCATTACCGACGTATTGTCTGCCATGGCAAGGGGAGAGCAACCAGTAGGCGGTGGAGACAAAGATGAAAGTGCCAAATACGTTAAGATGAGGGTAGGAACATTAAGGAAGATGCTAGATGAAAAGGGACTGGATGTGGACGGATCAAGGGAGTCAATGATTGCTCTACTTAAGGAGCATGCTTAGGAAATGTGTGGGGTAAATATGTAATGTTTATGGATGTTATTGTAAATTAAACTAGCAAGTGAAAGATATAATCAGAGAGAACGTACTTACCGCCGCCGTCAATCCTCTTATCCAATTATCTAAATCTGAAAGATTTCATTCTGAAAACTTCTTAAAAGAGGTAGCCTTCGATCTCGCTCGATAGTGATCTTTTGTCATAACTGCCCACAATTTGAGATAGATATATGGTGTAGTATGCTATTACGTTGCAATACTGCCGTTATCATAGAACTGCTCTGACTAAGGCGGTATACCCTTGATCAAGTGGATTAGCCAGGCGTAACACATACAATATCTATTTACAAATAGCAAATGAAGATAAAAATAAAGAGAATGACTCTATCCCCATCAAATGACGACGATGACGATAGAATTAGAATGACAAAAAGTAGAAGTAAAAGAAGAGTAGTAACATTCTCAAACGATATAGAAACGATAATTGGCATATCCGACCATAGTCTAATTATAGAACACTCGAAGCTATGGTTTTCAGTTAACGATATAGAACAGCTCAAGATCAACTATCAAAACTTGATACATAAGACAAGACACAAACTCTCTCAACAGACAAGATGTAGTATAGAGATTACTGGATTAGAAAAGTATTTATCAGTTGAACTATCAGAGGAGTTTAAACACCGTAAGGAAGAATTGTATAGAGCTATTCAGAATGAATGCTTAAACTCAATGAATGGAGGACTGCCGGATATCGATAGATTGGCAAGAGTCTCTCGTTTCCACACGGAGTGGGCAATGACTCAAGCAACTTTTGCTGCTAAACTACTACAAAACGATGTTTCACGAGCGTCGGCAGCAGCTAATAGTATGAAAAGTAGAGGTAATAGATTGAAGAAACGTCGTTCATCGATATCAAGTAAATCAACAGCATCGACGGCAGTTATAACAGAAGATACAAGAAGTAGCAAAGCAGTAGAATGTCAAACTATTGGAGATATAAAATGTTCTTCTAGTCAAGCCGCACTGTCAATAGCCGCTTATGATGTTACTTGTCCCTGAATTCAAGAGGGTGTGTTGTCCCTGAACTCTGCCGTCCTTTTGACTTTTGAGATTTGCATCTGTTTGATAACAATCAGTATGCTTTACATATCTTTGTCGATTAGGGTAGCTACTTTAGTATCACAATGAAACAAATCAAGTACGATGAGAGATAGAGATAAACTTGATTAGTTTAAGATAGTTCTCTCTCTCTAACTGCTCATACTCATACCCTTTGCCTTTATTTACATTTACATTTCCGTCCACCATCAGTATCCCTAACTCTTTTGACACATCTATTCCTGCTTAGAAGGTACTCAAACAGGTTGTGGGTACCATCTGCAATAGACAAGAGATGTTCAAAGGTTTGTAATACTCATGCGGTTAGGCTTGGATTACGACATAGATAGTTGTGTGCTCGTCTTGGTTTCGAATATTCCACTTGTAGGGAAAAGAGAGCTTTTCTTCTCTAACTGACTAGACTAATTCATAATAGCAATAACTAAGAATTGATTCGCGGCATCGGTGGATAGCTAATCAATCAATATAGATCTGAGATCGGTTTTTAATGTCCTTTCGACTTTTAGTATTGGTTTATCTGTAGCGGTATTATATATCAACAAAAGAGAAGATACAGTACCCACATTAAAATTTCTCAAAAATTACTCTGCTTGTATTATCATATTGATACGTCAACAATACTCATATGGTATAGCCTGTGATATACAGGATTAGATCAGCTCTTAATAACCATTCGATCAGTATTTGTTTAGTCACATTGTTTATATTATTGATACACGAGAGAGAAGATACCACAACACAACATCATTTATCTTTACAAAAATACATACTCAAATTATGTGGCTGCTACGACGACAAGGCCAACAAAGATGGCAGCATACGATCATAAGAAGTAGGGTAGCATCTTCTTTATCTACTACAGTTTGTGATGGTACAGATATCGTAGCCGCCGCTATCCGTCCTCTATCTCTAAACTCAACATCAACTTTGCAAAATTATAATGATGTGTCTTTTTTGCAACATGTGATAACGAGAAGCAATTTGATTCAGAGCCGTATATATCCACAGCATTATCAACTTTACATATCAAACAGTTTTGTTCATAATTGCAGTGCTAATAGTCAGTTACGTTGGTTTACTTCTGGTGGCAGGCATACACATCATGGAGGTAGGGGTAGAGGAAATGACCGAGGTAGAGGACATCGGTCTACAAACAGGATTCCAAATATGAAGGAATTCAATACACTAGATGACGCAATTGAAGTATATTTTAACAATTTGGACAAATTAACACCACGCAACTTATCTTCATTTTGGTCAACAGTACCGCGGTTATTAAGACATCAACAACGAGGAGTTAATTTGGTACCACAATTAGAAGCAATATTTCACAAAACGGCAGATCAAATACATAGTTATGGACCAAAAGACTTGGCTACAACAACCTTCGGCTTTGCTAAAACTATTCAAACTCTTCAGAGAAGTAAGAGGATGTATAGTAGCGGTAGTTATGAAGGATATCTTCACGGGATCCTCGTTAGACAAAGAGATGTAGTGTTTGACTTCATTACTAGGACGGTAGCACCCATCCTTTACCAATTCAAACCACGGGATTTGAAAGATTTAGCATATGTATATGCTTTGTTAGAATATGTGCCCAAGCAACTTGATGACGGTAGTTCATTGTTTAATCATATTGCAGAGAAGAGTATCCCATTATTAAATAAGTTCAAGCCACAGGAATTGGCCAATACTGTGTGGGCTTTTGAGAAAGTGAAAGTATCACATCCAACGCTATATGAGAGAGTTGGAGATCACATTATTACACTCAATAATCTCAACGACTTCACACCGCAGGCTTTGGCCAATATACTAATAGCATATGCCAAGGCTGAAATATTCCATCCTGATCTGTACGAGAATGTGGCGGATCACATTGTTACACTGAATCATCTTCATGACTTCGATTCACAAGCTCTTGCCAACATTATATGGTCGTATGCTAAGGCTGAAGTATCACACCCTGAGCTATTCAACAAAGTGGGAGATCATATAGTTACACGGCAACAACTGAATGACTTTAAGCCACAAGATCTATCCAATATTGTTTATTCATATGCAAAGGCTGGAGTTATCCGTCAAGATCTGTTCACCAGGATAGGATATCATATTGTTGCACATCATCATCTGAGTGACTTTAATCCACAGAAACTTTCCAATACAGTATGGGCATATGCAAAGCTTGGAATATCCCATCCTGATTTGTTCAACAAAGTGGCAGATCATATCGTTACACTTAATCATCTGAATGACTTCAATTCACAGAATCTTTCCAACATATTATATGCATATGCAAGAGCCGAAATATCTCACCCTGATTTGTTTAATAAAGTGGCAGATCATATCGTACTACTTGACAACTTGGACGATTACACTGCCCAGGCTATATGTAACTTGGCATGGGCATATCATAAAGCTGGAATAATCCGTCAAGATCTCAATAACAAGTTAAGATATGCTGCCGATAATGGGAAAGAAGAGTTTAGTAGTCGGCAACTCAATAACCTTTACCAATGGACATCAGAAGAAGAAGATATACAAATACAAAACCAGGAAGATGATGAGCAGAATGAGGACGAGAGTGGAAGTTTGTTGGCAGTGGTAGATGAAGATAATGATAATGATACGGATAAAGAAGAGGAGAAAGAGGAGTATAATACCTCCTCAGCTCCAGAAGACTTGTCTCTTTTGACAGTTGTTCAGTTAAAGGATAGGCTACGCAACTTGGGATTACGTGTTAGTGGACGTAAACAAGAGTTGATTGATCGACTTAATGACCATATTCAAGGCCAATAGTAATAGTGTATGAGGGAAATTGGCATGATAAGGACTTAAATTGCATAAGATAGATTAAAAGCTACTAAAGAGAGAGGAAGTTCCATACTGCCATAATGTCTACCCCGTGTCTGATTCCAATCTCCTGGCCTGCTGCCTAAATTTATCAAAGTAAAACGCTCTTTCTAATTGGATGCTGGGGAAGTGTTGGATCCATTCCTTCTTCTTCTACTTCCTTTCTTGAGATATGTAAAGAAGTATGTTCTAAGAACCCCCATATACAATCCACTTCAAATCATATATACATCAAGTTGGTAATGGTTTTAACATAAAGTAAAGTAATCCGATTAAACATAAACCAAATATAATACAACAAATACCGCTTTTTATTCTATTCTTTGTATCATCACTTAAGATACCAGATGTTGATATAATTGTACTAATATTCATATCGGATGATATGGCTGCAGATGTTATAGATGATATTGAAGATAATATAGATTTTCTGTGGTAGCGTTGATGTGTTAATGATATTGGTTTATTAAGGTGTTGTCGTTTACCCTTTTGTCTTTGGAGGGCATTGAATACTTTTTGGGTTGCTTGTCTTGCAAAATTACTTCTAGGTGATGATGGTGTTGAGTTATTGTTTTTTGGGCTTTAGACCTTTGATGTATTCGTCTGCATCAAATGATGTATCTAAACTATTATCATTGATATTTTTGTTGTTAGCCGATCCATCATCTCTATGCAAACTACTTTGTTGAACACCCTCTTCTAAACTAAATAACAACTCATCCGAGCTTCCATCCGTCGTCGACTCTGGAGCTGGTATTATTAATTCTGTATCACATGTCAATATACTACTTTGCTTCCATTCCTTATCTATATTACTAGTGTTTGGTTGATTATCATCTAACGCATCAAACGAGCGAGATATACGATTGTGTAGTACAGTTGGTATTGCAAAATGATTATTTCCTCGCTGCTGCTCTTCCAATTGTTGATCTTCTATACAAGACGAGCTTGATGCCCTACGCCTATTGCTACGTAGTCGATCTGTAAATGAGGAGCTTAACGATCTACGATATGTTGTGTTTGTTTTATCATCATTGTTATTGTTGTTGCTCACATCTTGTGTTCGTCGTTGGGAGAGCATTTTATTCTTTTGCGGTCTATCGTCTCCTTCTAAACTGTATACTATCGACTGCTGATGTGGCTGTAGCTGATGAGAAGACGTAGATGATGATGGAGAGATATTATTTTTGTTATTGCCATCATCGTTGGCTATCTGTTGTTGTACTTGAGGCTGCATTGTAGCTTATCGTTGGATAGAGTGGTTGGATAGAGTGAGGACGAGGAACATTCACTTGTGATAAATATGAGGTATGAACAGCGCCGCTGACGAATTGCAATATAACAGTAAAAAGTAATAGTTTAACACCAGCAGACTGCAGTAGTTGTATAATATGTTGTTGTCAATAACTACCACATCAATCAGCCCTGCCACCAATCTACTTTGTGTTGCTGTTGGTGGCTATGTGCTTAAACGTATTTCAAAATGTGTCATTTGAGACAGATACCGGTTCGCTTAGAAGGATGTGGATTCTGGCTGGGAGGACTCTATTGGAATTGGAAGAGTGTGCCTAGAATATGTACTAAGTTGTAGACGAATGATCAAGTATCATGGCCACTTATTTTGTTTTAAAACTTAAAAGTAAATGTAGGTGTCGCAACTCAGCACTTTTGTACAATCCCTGAGTTATTCCTCCCTTGCCATGCTCGATATCCATCACATCCGCCACACTAGATTATCCCTCAAATTAACAAAGTCTAACAGTCTAACGCCTCTTCCCACCCTTACCCTTCCTCGTTGTACCACTGGATGTAACTTTAATGTTAGCAGTACTTGGCTTGCCACCACTACCATCTCCTCCTCCACTAGCCTTGGCAGCAACACGAGCAGCAACATCCAATTTAGCTGCATCCTTTTCCATTCCAGCCCCCGCGCCGCCGCCTTGAGCTCCAACATTCGACTTGTTATTGTACCGTCCACCTCCACCACCACGACCACGTCCACGACGATTGTATGATCGTTGACTTTTAGGTATCCATCGTTCTGGATCAGGTTTGGTAAGTGGAATTTTATTGGGATCATATCGTCCTTCGGATTCGAGACGTTTGAGGTATGCTTCCTTTTGTTTGGCTCGTTTACGTAGGATGGATTCTCGATTGGTCTTCTTACGTTCACTATACATAGTATAAAGAGGGGGATATGATGCGGTTATTAGTATAGAGATCATAATAGAGACATATCATATGCACTTTTGATAAATGAACATATCATATGCACAAAATATATATCATATGCACAGCAACCACTCACCCCATGTTGGATCGTCCTTTACCACCCGTGGCAGCAATCATCTTCCGAACCTTGGTAGAACTACCACTGGTACTATTACTACTTAATTCCTTCTTGGCAAATCGTGGTATATCCATAGATTCCAATGCCTCACCGTCCATAACATCTCCGCCGCCACTAACAACTCCTTCCATTGCCAATTGCAACTCTTCGACATATTCCTCAGCCTTGGTAGGGTCAGTGTATGATAATGCCTTGACTAGTAATGCCGTTGCTTCTATTCCACCCGAGCCTTCATCAACAATACCTTGTAACAATTCCACTGCCTCATCGTATTGTCCTTGATCCATTTTATATTCTGCCATGGCTAACTTGGCAGGGATGGTATTACCCAATGATGATAGTAACTGTTCGGACGAGGATTCTTTGTTTAACGATGCATGTAATGATGTTAATGTTGCAATAACACCCGGACGTGATTTAATAGATGAAGGTAGAAAATCAAGTGCATCAATTAACGGCTGTACATCCTTCGACGACGATGGATTGTTATTCACCATTGCCTTATGTAATAATAGTTGTGCCTTGGTAAATTCCAATACCCCGTTAGTATCACCTTCTTCTAATAATGCCTTGTCAAGTTTGTCAATGGTACCATTGAGAATATCTTCATACGACTTGTCTTTCGATTCAGAGATGCGATATAATTCACTCTCGAGTAAATCAGCACGTGCCTCCCATGCTAGAATTTCGGCGTCTGAAGCTGGTTTTGCCGTGGGTATGACATTATCCCCAGCGGCAGCGGCGGCACCCTTCTTCTTCTTACCCTTGCTCTTCTTGGGGGACTGGGGAACATCCTTCTTATTCTCATCTTCATGATACGATACATGTAAGGATGAACGTAATACACTCAAGGTATCTAAACATGCCGTAACATTCTTCATCTTGATATACAATAGTGCCCGATTGTATAATGCCACACGTACCTGTTGTGGCGTGGCACCTACCAATGGTACCGTTGAGGATGAAGATGACTTGTCTTTTCCACCCTTACCTCCGCCACTAATAACATCGTCCGAAACTGATAATGATGAAGTAGTAGGAATACGTTTCACAACATCAAATACACTCTCCTTACCATCCCTTAATACTGCTAAATTATTAGATGATATTGCCATCAAGTTACCCTCGCTGGCACTACTTGCGGCACCTTTACCGCCCTTGGTCTTTTTGGCCATTGCAAATTTAGTAACTAGTGTTAAATATGTCCTCATTGCATCATTTTCATTGGATGTACCACCTAGTAGTAACTTTGATAGGGCTAAGTTTGCTTGTATTGGATTAGCCTCACGTTGTGCCACTAATTGTTGTTGTTGACGTTTAGTCTCTTCATTAATCTTTTCTTCCTCCTCAGGTGAGGCATCGTTGGAAGTGGGTTGAAAGATTGTCAAGGCTGACTTTTCAGCATGTTCCAATAATGATTTAGCAATTAATATATTTGATGTTGGCCGTTCAACCTTTGATAATAAGAGGTAGGTTGCTAAATTGTATGCCAAATCATAATTTTGTAGTAAATCTGAGTTGTTGTTTGAGGTGTTAGTTTGACCATAAGATGTGAGCAATTGTTGTAATATTTCATTATCCTCCAACCACGTCGAAAGCTTCTCATACTCGCTACCACCGCTACTATTAGCTACTGATGAAGTGCCTTTATATGTATAATTAGAGATTTTATTAGCCAATGCATTCGATAGCAAATCCTCTTGCTCATCCACATCCATCATAACCATATTATTATTATCATTTAAGAGTAGCTCTTGATAAATTGTATCAGCTTGAGAGGTTTCACCCAATCGATATAATGTTTGTGCATAAATACATTTTAATCCTCTACTTTTTAAATCACCCACGAAGTCATCACTATCTTTGTTGTGATAATTAACTAACGGGCCATCACTTTCATTAGTTAGATTGATGTAACATACCTTACGACATTCGTCATACTTTTTTAATCGATAGTAACTGTAGGCTAATTCCTCGGTATTTGAATTGTCTAAATCCTCGTATGTGTTACATACGTAGTCAATGACGGTTTGATATTTATTAAGTTTAATTAAGGATCGTAGATAGATTGTACGGATTGCGTCAGTTACACTTTGTGGTGGTGTATCATTAGAGTTATTGTTTAGTAGAGCATTACAACTTTTTTCAATTGTTGATATTGTTGCCTTATTATTATCGTCGGCGGACGATGATAGTAATGTTGATAATTCAGATAACGATTCTTGCCATGTCGATGGTGATGCTGTTTCGGCGGCGGTGGACATCTGGAGTATTATTGTAGACGGAGAGTAAGCTACTATTTAATGGCCATGGCAGGCGATTGCATGAGGTGAATTTAACACTCTCATAATTTCTTCTCTCGTACCTACAAGTGGAATGTGAGCTTTATGAGCTTTGATGAGTATCGTAGTTAAATGACACTGATGCTGCAGCCTCTTCTTATACTCTCTGGCTTCTTGCACACTCTTATAGATGTATTCTGAGAGTATATAGTCCCTTATATATGTTGATAAGCTCTGTGTTTAACTTTTTGAATCGATGACTATTATGCAAATTTTAAGTTCTTTATCAATATCGAATATCCACCCCTCATCCCTCATACTCTATTACTACTTTGAATATGGTCGTTGAGTCTATCAATCAACTCTTGTTTACGCCCACTAACACGTAATCCCAAGTCTCGTAGCCTATCCTTTAGCTGAACTACTGTCAAAAGAGACAAGTCTTCTGGAACTGGAATTGTGGTGGAGGCATCATCCTCCTCTTCCTCTTCTTCTATTTCTATATCCGTATCATTATCATCATCTACTACTGCCAAACTATCGTTCTGATCCCCATTCTGTTCATCATCTTCCTGGTTTTGTACACCGACTTCTTCTGATGTCCAGTGGTAAAGGTTATTCAGGTTCCGACTATTAAACTCTTCTTTCCTACTATCGGCAGCACCTTTTAACTTGTTGTTGAGATCTTGATGGATTATTCCAGCTTTATGATATGCCCATGCCAAGTTAGATATATTTTGTTCATTGTAACCATCCAAATTATCAAGTGAGACGATATGATCCGCCACTTTGTTAAACAAATCAAGATGTGATACCTCAGCTTTTGCATAAGACCATACTATATTGGATAAATTTTGTGGCTTGAAGTCGTTCAGTTGATCGAGCATAACAATATGATCTCCCACTTTGTTGAACAGATCAGGGTGGGATACTTTAGCCTTGGCATATGCATATATAATATTGGATAGTTCTTGTGGTTTAAAGTCACTCACATGATTCAGTGTAATAACAATATGATCTCCTATCCTGGTGAACAGATCTTGACGGATAACTCCAGCCTTAGCATATGCATTCAATATGTTGGAAAGCTCCTGAGGCTTGAAGTCATTCAGTTGTTGCCGTGTAAGTGTAACGATATGATCTGCCACTTTGTCAAACAAACCAGGGTGTGATACTTCAGCCTTGGCATATGCTATCAGTATGTTAGAAAGATTCTGAGGCTGAAACTTATTCAGATGGTCATCTAATGCAACAATGTGATCTCCAACTCTCCCATATAGCTCATGGTGATGTACGTTTGCCCTATCAAATGCCCATACTATATTGGCAAGACTCTGAGCATTGTAATCGTCCAAGTTGTCAAGTAATACGATATGATCGGCCACTTTGTTAAACACATCAGGATGTGATATGCCAGCTTTGGCATATGCTATTAGTATGTTGGAAAGATTCTGAGGCTGAAACTTATTCAGATGTGATGCAACAATATGTTCTCCTATCCTTGTGAACAAATCAGGATGAGATACCGCAGCCTTCTCAAATGCCCATACAACGTTGGCAAGAGCTTGCGGTGAAAAGTCATGAAGATGATCAAGTGAAACAATATGATCTCCCAACTTTTCAAATAGCTTAGGATGGATCACTCCAGCCTTGGCATATGCTATTAGTATGTTGGAAAGAGCCTGGGAGTCAAAGTCATTTAGTTGTTGCCGTGTGACGATATAATCTCCTACTTTCTCGTACAGCGTTGGATGTGATACTTTAACCTTCTCGAACGCCCACACAGTATTGGCCAATTCCTGTGGCTTGAACTTATTTAATAATGGGATACTCTTCTCGGCAATATGATTAAACAATGTACTACCGTCATCAAGTTGCTTGGGCATAAAATCCAGTATCGCATATGTATATGCTAAATCTTTCAAATACCGTGGCTCGAACTGATTGAGTTTGTTTACTGCCGTTCTTGCGAGGAAGCTAAACACCGCGTCTCTTTGCCTAATGAGGATACCATGAAGATATCCTTCATAACTACCACTACTATACCCCCTCTTATTCCTCTGAAGTGCTTGAATAGTTTTAGCAAAGCCGAGGGTTGTTGTAGCCAAGTCTTGTGGTCCATAACTATGAATTTGGTCTGCTGTTTTTAGAAATATTGCTTCTAATTGTGGTACCAAATTATTAACTCCGTTATTTTGATACTTTAATAACCGCGGTACTGCCGACCAAAATGAAGATAAGTTGCGTGGTGTTACTATTTCTAAATTGTTGTAATATACTTCAATTGCATCATCTAGTGTATTGAATTCCTTCATGTTTGGAATCCTGTAGTTGCGATTTGTAGAATGACCGTCCCTTCCTTGGTTGCTATCTCTATGATGTGTACCATAACCAGAGGAGCCAAACCAACGTAACTGATTACTGATACTATTGCTTGATACGCCTTGATGTAAATGTATATTTCCCTTCACAAGCATGCTAGATATCGTCTGTTTACCACCTATCCATTGGATAGAAGAAGTTTGTTGCAAAGAAAGTGCATCATAATAATTTTGTTGCAAAGTTGATGTGGAGTAAAGAGATAGAGGACGTACAGCGGTGACGATATTACCACCACAAATAGTAGTAGAAGAAGATGATAATGCTCGACTTCTACTGATCGTATTCTGCCATCTCTGCTGCTGTATCATTGAGTGGCCTTGTCGTCGTAGTAGCCACATCTTTAGATTAGAGCTTTTTTTTTTAAGAAAGTGATGTTGTTGTTGTGGTATTTTCTCTTGTTCAATATAACCACTGTGATTAAACCAATACCAATAACCGAAAGGGCATTTTAAGAACTGATATATGTATATGACATAGTATTGAAGATATCAATAATAATGCAACAGTGCTGAGTAAATTTTTGAGGGAAAAAAGTGATGTTGGTGTATCTTCTTTTTTGTTGATATAGTACCGCCGCAGCCAAATCAATTACTAACAATCGAAAGGACATTAAAGACCGATCTAAATACTATATCGATTGTATATGAAATGCTATACAGCCACCGATGCCGTTGAAACATGGCTGTACTTATCTCTTAGCTGGACGATATATTGTGTGAAAGCTCTCATTTTCCTACATGTGGAATATTTTCTCAATAATCATTATGTCCGTCATATCGTATCAGTGCTGCAAGGCTATGTATCGTCTATATTGTCTTCGGCTACAAAGCATTAGCAGAACGCCCTACTGTATAAACATTCATTATTGTCAATAACAATAATCTCAGCGGCAATACCTGCTCACTACATAAAACTCTACTTTTATAGTATATTTGCAATTGTTGAGAATCATAACCCAACGTACTACATAACACTCTATTCTTATTCTAATGGTTGTGCACAAAATTGCAACAACAACTCGTCGATTATTCACATCTTCCTTTAGTCTACCAACGACGTCTACTATTCTGCAATATAGCAGTAGTATATTTCCATCCTCAATTGTATATACCGATAATAACATCAGCTCACAATCATTCTCTACTACTAATACTAAAAGTAACACCACAACTACTAAAATGACATCACCATTCGATCTCTATCCAATGAACCTATCCGAACGATCACCAATACTAAATATTGTACCACCAAATATATGTCAATTCACACCAACATATCAATCTGTACCATTAATTAATCGTATACCCTGTGGTAGTGGTGGTACATCATTCATTTTAAGATTTGGTCTACCGGGTGTTAGTAGACCTATGGATTTGACAACTTGTGCATGTTTATTGGCAAGTGCGGACTTGCATGATGGTACTAAAGAGAATGGAGAATTAACTGAAGTTGTTAGACCGTATACACCAATTAGTACCAATGATCAAGTTGGTTGTTTTGATTTGTTAATTAAAGATTATGGAGAGGAGCATGGTTGGATGTCGAATTATTTGTGCAATGAATTGCAAGTTGGTGAAATGGTAAGTGTGTGGATATAGTTTGTGTATCTATGGTTGTATGGTTGTATTATGTTGCGTATTATATGCTTTCATGATCGTATGCTAACATACTATATGCATTTGCTATATCTTTTGTATATAGGTGAAGTTTAAGCATATCGATTTCAATGTAAGATATGAACATATGATGTGCACATCTCTCTATTCTGTGTATATGTGTGTTTGCATATACGTTCATCTGCTCTTACTAAACAAATCACATATACATCGAATAAATACCATAGGTTAAAATACCAGCTCCTTTCACACATAAGAAGGTTGGAATGATTGCTGGAGGTGAGTAACTATGCGTATGTGCATATCTTATGTTAATGTTATATGTATATCCGTTTTATTATCGATTCATATCTCTCTTCTTCTATACGATAACAATATCTCATCTCTTCTTTCCGCCACTCTCTCTCTCTCTATCTACATATGGTTACAAATAGGAACGGGCATCACTCCAATGATTCAAGCACTACATGCCATACTAGGCGACGGTCCAAAGGAACAACAAAGTGCCACCGAGGAAGTAACATTATTATACGGCTCGCGTAATTCAGATGATATCTTAGGCGGTGAGATGCTACATCATTGGGCAAATACACATTCAAACAAGTTTGATTATGTTAATGTATTATCAAATGAACCTACCGAATCGGAATACGATGGTGAACGGGGATTCATTGATAAAGAGATGATATCAAAGTATCTACCGCCTCCTTCTGATGATGATGTTATTATATTTGTTTGTGGGCCTCCGATCATGTATAAACTATTATGCGGACCTAGAGATGAGGCGGAGATTACAGGCATCTTAGGAGAGTTGGGATATACGTCGGATCAAGTGTACAAGTTTTAGTAGATTGATATAGAGTTGGATTGTATTATTGGCTATTTGGTAATCCGTCGGTACGTATACATGCTACATTCTGCTCCATCGAATAGTTTCACACGAGTCTGGCATTATCTATTATCGGTTGCGTATATCAGTCGGTTAGTAGTTTGTATACTACAATTGGATATAGGAGAGTATATATACAAGCTATTATGTCGATTATGTTTTTGTTGGGGTATGATACATCTGCCAGTTGGTACAACGATCAACAAGCAATAACATGTATATTTAAAATGAGAATTAGATGTAGTTATCCAACTCGATGATATAATTCAACAGCATATACTATCTACTACTAATCAATATCGGACCATTACTAGTCAACTTTTCAATGTATGTCTCGAGCTGTAATAACTCTGCCTCTTGTGTAGCCTTTCGATTGATTAGTCCGGGCGTATCTAATATAACTTTATGGCAATACTTTTGATACTCCGAGTTGACTTCACCCCATCGTTGCTTGAGTTTGTTGATTAGTTCTCGTCTTTCCTCTTCATTCATTACCTCATCATCCTTCTGTTGATTAGAAGTCGATCCATACTGTTCGGATACATACTGATCAACAAGTTCCTTCTCGTGTTGAATCTCAGCCTTGACAGTCTCGAGGTATGCTGGTATTTTGCCATAGTCTTCACGAGCAATAAATGGCACCTCGACTTCCTTCCTCTTCTTTGGAGAACTATTAATTGCCTCTACTGCATTGCAATTGAGATAGTTCTTGTCCGTTCGTAGTCCTTGTGTTGGCTTGTCATTTCGTGATGGTACTGCTGGTTTGTTTAGCACTTTGTCGACATGCTCGACTGATGGGATACGAGAACTATCTCGACATTATTGTCGTGTACTTCTTGAGAAACTCATTTGGATTAGGTGGTTGCGGTTCAACACCAAATGATGTAGTCACGACGTGGTTCTAAAGAATATGAGAGATATGATATGTGTTAGAGTGATAAGAAAAGATAGAAGAAGAAGCAAACAACAACAAACAACAACAAACAACAACGACAACAACTCACCTGCTTGAGAGAATGAAATCCTTTAC
>Ga0214481_100545_pt1 | contig 18889 bp, 15 predicted proteins | sample M1_20Mar14CPVII9_4_FD_165057 | JGI IMG/M metagenome (GOLD analysis project Ga0214481, IMG submission 165057) | Marine eukaryotic communities from Monterey Bay, California, United States - M1_20Mar14CPVII9sort6BwellG10 | ecosystem: Environmental > Aquatic > Marine > Unclassified | place: USA...
TCGATTGCTCCCTCAGAGGCATTTGCAGGTGATGTTGTGTTTCACGACGGTGAAAGCATTTCGATAGAGGGCTCGGTGCTGCGAACTCACGGGAATGAAGTTGCGGTGCAACTCACCAAAGGAATCAGCATTAAGCGAATGTTGGCTGAGCAAATTTGGCTCCGTAAGGAGTTTCCGATGTTCTTTGATTCGGTCGAGAGAGCACGTGAGCGATGGCGTCAAAATAAGACTCTCGATCGCAGCTAAGGTTTGTCTTTCTGATGGTTCGCTCCGTGATGCCGATTTGTTTTTTGCATTCGGACGAGCAGCACGGGTGTGGTGGTTTAGCTCACAATCTAGGCGTTACCAAATAACGCGTTAGCGGTTTGGTATCTTAATCAGGGTGTAAAGTCGAGGTGTTGATGGTTCCAAACTTACTAAATGGTTTGAAGGGTTGTTGGAACGGAAGTTGTCGCACATGGCTTGAGGATGGAGTTCTTTCTGACGAATCACCTATCCGAGGTGAGTTTCACGACGTGATGGGAGGGCTCTGGTTCAGGCATCATTATCTCAGTTCGCTGGGCGGTAAGAAACGCGAAGGCGAAGAGTTGATCGCTTTTAATTCTATATCCAATGAATATCAAATTGCCTGGATTGACGATTTTCATATGGCCGATGGGATTTTATTTTCGTCCGGTGTCTCGAAAGCAAATGGATTTTCGGTTGTTGGATCCTACGCGGCTGTTGGATCCTACGAGGTTGGGGATGGAAAGGCTTCTTGGGGGTGGCGGACGACCTATCAACTCGAACTGGATCAGAGTCTGACAATTATATCTTGGAATATTGAACCGAGCGGAGCGGAAGTAAAGGCAATTGAAATTGTCTATGCGAGATCGGATTTGCTGGATAAATGATGTCGTGAGGAGCATGCACCCGGTTGTCTTACCTGGTGGAGCATGAGCAGGTTTGAGTCTGTTTTGGCTTGTAAGGTTCGTCGTTGGTTGTAAGTGTGTTGGAGAGCAATAACGTGGAATTAAGTGGCATTGTTGATTTAGAAAGTCACCCAATATTTGATCTCGATTTTCAAAGGCAATGTCAGGCGACTTTAGACGGGCAAGGTGTTCTTTTACTGGCTCAGTTTGTACAAGCCGAAGCCATGGCAAGCATGCTTGATGAATCATTACGCTTGCGAGAGCAGGCCTATTTTTGTCGTCAGTCTCATTCGGTTTTTCTGAACTCACCAGACCTTGATCTGCCGTCGAGTCATCCGCTTAATCGGACGGTGACAACTTCCAAGGGTTGCGTTTGCGATGATCTCATTGCTTCTGATTCGCTTCTACGCAAACTCTATGATTCGGTAATGTTTCGAGGATTTGTAAAAACGGTAGTGGGGCACGCTGAGATCTATCCCTATACAGATTGTCTTTCTTCAATCAACATCCACTACGCTGAACGAAATCAAGAGCTTGGTTGGCATTTCGATAATTCGTCATTTGCCATCACGTTAATGATTCAAAAGCCAGACGCCGGCGGGCAATTTGAGTTCATTCGTAATTACAGATTCTCTAGTGATGGAAAAGAGAACTACTCTGGTGTGACTGATCTACTTGATGGGAAATTACAGCCCGAGCAACTTCAAATCGAACCGGGAACTTTAGTGTTATTCCGCGGCAAGAATTCAGTGCATCGTGTGTCACCAAACAAAAGTGACCGAACTCGGATTCTTGCCGTGTTGGCTTACAATTCCGTGCCCGGCGTTGCACTTTCCGAAAGTGCAAGAAGGACCTTTTACGGAAGATTGACTTAAGGCGTGGCTTTGCCAGATGGTGTCGAACATTGCATGTTGGTCTTCGAAAACGCTTGTCCGGCAAATTCCAAGGCTGTTCGGAAACAGGTGTCAGTTTTGACTTTTTAAAGAGGATTTGATCCAATTGAAAAAGGTTTAAAGTCCGTGACGTAACTAGCCGCCAAAGGTTAGAGGGGGATTGATGAGAAACTCTGTTGTTCTATTTTTGATGTTGGTGTTTTGTTCTTCTGTTTGGGCTCAACCGGTAAGGCCGAAAATTTGCAAGTTACCATTGGAGTTGGAAAAAGAAACAAATTTTCTCAACCCAGAATTCCTTGTATATTCGCTTTATCCTCCCAATACAAAAAATGTGCCATTGGTTATTTACCTCCACGGTGCTGGAGGTGTTGGTGAAGATATCAATCGAATCAAAGGGCAACCCATGGGAGTTTGTCGCGGAATTGAGAAATTTAAAAAGGGACCTTGTATCATCGTAGCGCCGCAATGTCTTCGCACTTCGAAAGAAGGCAAGCGGGGAATCTGGAATGAACAGGATCTCAATGTTTTATTCCAACATTTAAAAGCCACTCTCCCGATGGATGAAAATCGTGTCTACTTAACTGGCAACAGTATGGGGGGATACGGTTCGTGGATGTGGGGAGGTTCCAATCCGGAGCATTTTGCTGCGATTGCACCCATCGTGGGAGGGATCGGGCCCGGAGGTCCCAAAGACATCACGGATGAACTGACTACATGGGCTCGAAACTTGGCGAAGGTGCCCGTTTATGCGTTTGTGGGTGGTAAAGACAAAGTCGTCCCTGCGGATCGTTCAAAGACGATGGTGAAAGAGATTGAAAAAGCTGGTGGGAAACGTGTGAAACTCAAGATTTACCCCAACGAAGGCCACAATGCATCGCGGACTGTGTTTAACGAACGTGAGTATTTTGATTGGATGTTCGATCAAAATAAGCAACAGGCAAAATGATCTTCTGTTGAGTTCCGAGTTCGCTTCCGCTGACGTCGATTCAGGTGTGATTCGAAACGGATGTGATTGTTACCGAAGGCCGTGAGCAGTTATGAATTGGTTCCAACAACTTACTGGGCTTGAGCAAGAGTCCGAAGCGTCCGTTCGGCAGCACCTCTTCGTGTGTGATGGTGTTTTGAGGTCAAAAGTCAATGGAGCATCCCACGCTTGCGGCCACCTCGAGGTGGTTGCCTTGGGAGAGTTGCGCAGACGTGTTGCAGATCTTCGACTCAGTAAAGATTCAGTTGAGTCTTCGCGAAGGATCGTCATTAAAGAGACCGTCGCTGACGTTCAGGATTTACATAAAGACACACAGAATCAAAATGCAATTTTTCAGGTGGCGTCTCAATTCAATTTGCTTGAAATGGTTGGGCCGAGCGTTGTTCCTGAAGCGGGAGTTGGGATTTACGAAAGGGATTTTACGCAAGGACCGGCGTGTGCAATTGCGGCTGGGGCGGCGACGATCTATCGGAATTATTTTGTGGAAACCGATGGCAAAATTGGCCAAACCTCAACCCGTCAGATTGATACGCTAAAAGATCTCGGAGAGTTGCTGGGGAACAAGGATGAGCGTTTGTGGCGGATGCAAAATGGATATGCTTTGGCTTCTGCATCAGGGCTGGCGGAGATTACTGCTCAGCTTGCCAGTGCGTCTGATCGTGAACTAGACGGCCTCCGCGACGCATTAAGGATCGGTTTGCAGTGGGAAGTGGAGGTCACTTTGTCAGGTTGTGGCAACCGAGTTACTCAAGCTTTTTGCTCGGCACTTCCTGTCGCATATTCTCCTCATGAAAGTTCAGAATGGGAAGCATTCGCAAGGTTGGTGCTTGAGGCGAGTTATGAAGCAGTATTCTGTTCGGCAATTTTAAATCGAGTTAAAACGGGAAGCGGAAAGGTCTTCCTTACGCTGCTGGGCGGCGGTGCATTTGGAAATGAATTTGAGTGGATTATTTCAGCGATCGAACGTGCGTTGAAAAAGTATCAGTTCTTTGATTTAGAAATCGAAATAGTTAGCTACAAAAACTCCAGACCTGATGTAGCTGGCCTTGTCAGGCGTTGGGCAGTCGCCAGTTAGTTCGGGTTAGAGTTGGCTTCGTTATGGTTCTAAACGGGCGAAAGGTATGGTTCACTCGAACTTGAAATCTTGATGCAAGATGTTAACCCGATCCGATTTGAGTCAATTTCAGTTGGGTTGATCATTAGTATCGATGAACTTCAGCATCTCATTGCCCACTGGGCGCAATGCCTTCGTGAATTCGTTGAATATACTTTCGGCATCTAAAAATTGGTTGTTACTTCCCATCTCTTCGAGAGCCTCTGCAAGTTTTGCGCATTGGATTGCGCCAAGGTGATTTAGGGCGCCCTTTATGGAGTGGGCTCTTAGCTTTAGTTCCTTGCTGTCTTTCGCGGAGACTGCGTTTCGAACTGCGGTCATTAACGACTCTTGGTCCTTGATAAATACTTTCATAAGTTCGCAAAGCAGTTGCTTGTCGCCACCAACAGTTTCAAACGCACGATTCCATTCAATAACAGAGCTAGATTCCATTTCTTTTCCTTGGGGAGTTGAAGCATTTAGAGTGGGTTGGCCCGCGCGAAGACGAATTAAATTGATCAATTCGCGTGCGCGAAAGGGTTTAGCGATGTAGTCATCCATCCCCGATTCAAGGCAGTGTTTTCGATCGTCATCACTGGCATGTGCAGTAATCGCGATGATTGGCACTGGCTTCGAACACCCCAACTCCAATTGGCGAATTTCAAGTGTTGCTTGGATTCCGTCCGTGTTGGGCATTTGAATGTCCATTAGGATTAAATCAATTGAGCACTGTTCAAATTTTTCAACGGCTTCACGACCGTTGTTGGCCATGATTACCGTATGCCCGGCATTCTTGAGAATAGCTGCCGCCAGTTTCTGATTGACCAGATTATCCTCAGCGAGTAACACGTTCAACTGCAGTGGTTCAGAGGTAGATGCATTCGTTGATTGTGAACGTGTTAGTCGTGTCGCTGTTAGTCCTAGTAAGGATCGAATTGTTTTTAATAAATCGGATTCCTTGATCGGCTTAAGTACATGTGAGACGTTTTTGAGGCGGGTAGAATCAAGGTTAGCCTCATGTTGTTTCGCATTGGAAAGAACAATTATCCGGGGTAGGGGGAGAGTTGCATCTTGTTGAATTTTTATCGCTGCACTCGCACCACCATCACGTTCAAGGGCGCCATCCATAATCACCAGAGGGGTTGGGTCGGTTCGCTTTGCCAGGCGAGCTAACAGATCCAGTGCTTTTTCAGTATTCGCCGCAGAGTATGTTTGTGCGCCATAGGCGTGAAGGATTTGTTCAAGATTGGATAACAGGTCGAAATTATTAATAACAAGCAGGAACGTTCGGTCTTTGAGTTCTTGTCTAACTTCTGGAAGTATTGCCGAATCCGTGCTGAATTTTGACGAAAAATAAAACCGACTTCCTTGGTTGGGTTGGCTTTCGACGTCCAGTTTCCCTCCCATGAGTGATACCAAACGTGAGGAAATCGCCAGACCTAGTCCAGTTCCACCATACTCTCTTGTGGTCGAAGTATCCGCTTGTTCAAATTCTGAAAAAATGAGTTTCTGTTTTTCAAGAGGGATGCCGATGCCGGAGTCGACTACGTGGAAGATCAATTCGACTCCGCCTTCAAAAATTTCTGAATTTTCAATGACCAGCTTGACGGAACCTTGTTGGGTAAATTTTAAGGCGTTGATTACTAGGTTCACGATCACCTGTCGCAAGCGAGTGAGGTCACCAATGATGAAGGTAGGTACGTCAGAAGCAACTTCTAGAATCAGCTCAATGTTTTTTTCAATACTTTTGAAGGCCAGTGAGCGGAGGGTATCACCTAACGCTTCTTTCAGTTCGAAACGTTGGTTTTCTAGTTCAATTTTTCCAGCTTCGATTTTGGAAAAATCTAATATGTCGTTGATTAATCCAAGTAAAGATTCAGCTGAGTGCTGAATCATGTTGAGGTACTCTCGATCTTCGAGGTCGGGAGAACTGGAAAGAAGAAGATCTGTGATGCCAATGATTCCATTCATGGGAGTTCGGATTTCATGACTCACATTTGCGAGGAAATCACTTTTGGCCCGGCTTGCCGATTCGGCAATTTCCTTTGCGTGTCGCAGTGCCACCTCCGCATTTTTTCGATCTGTAATATCCCAAAACATTCCCTGGATTCCGATCCGGTTTCCAGTCTGGTCGATGACGGCTGATTTTAAAACTTCGACATGGATGGGACCATTTCCGGAAGGGTGGACTTCCGTATCATGGAAAAGCACGCCAGACGTTAAGACTCGTTGGTCATCAGCATGATATTTTCGGGCGGTTTCTCGATCAAAAAAATCGAAATCAGTTTTGCCGAGAACCTCTTCTCGCGCGAGTCCGAGGTCAGTGCAGTATCGATTGTTGGCAAAAACAATTTTTCCTTCGCGATCCTTCCGAAACACATTGATTGGAAGGCTTTCTAACAACGAATCGTAGATTGTCAGCGAGTCTTCTTGTTGTAGCGAAGGCGAAGTGCCGCGATCGATAGCGTGAGCTGTCGCGGAAATAAATTGGTTGGAAGGATCTGACGTTTTAACTAGTTGGAAATGTCCGTGGAGTAATTTAGGCGGGCAATCCGGGTTAAGAATGCTGAAGTCTTGCCTAAATGATTGGAGCGATTGGATCTGACTAAAACGATCGTTGAGTAAGATGCGATCCTCTTCCTGAATGAGCAGTTGCCATTCACGGTCTGATTCCAGCATCGATTCCCGGGTGCGTCCAAACGCGGATGAGGCCGCGAGATTAATATGGAGAAGTTTGAGGCCATCGAGTGAAATAGACCAAATCGGATCGGAAGCAGCGTCGAGAAGACTTGAAAAATGCTCTCGACCAGGCATGTTTGTGCTCGTTTCCTAAAAAAACAACTCAGTCGAATCTCGAAGTCGTGACATCGTTGGGGATAAATGACACAAAATAAATGTTTGATAAAGCGACATTGACCAGACAATCTTAAGGAACGGTTATAACCGATCTCGTGAAGGGAACGCAAATTTTGTTACGCAACTATCCAGATGCTTACGGGTTTTGCCTATTAAACGAGAGCAGGAGCGGTGTAGATCGAAACCGCTCCCGCCATTTCTGAAATTTATGAGAACTAACCAATTGACGCGAGTGCCGCGTCATAATTGGGTTCGTCAGCAATTTCACCGACTAATTCGGAGTGGAGGACATTCCCGTCTTTGTTAACCACAACGACCGCTCGAGTAAGAAGTCCCTTAAGTGGACCGTCGACAAGCCCTACTCCGTAGGTGTTTTCGAACTCACTGCACCGGAAGGCTGAGAGGTTCGTGACGTTCTCAACGCCTTCTGCTGCGCAAAAACGTTTTTGGGCAAAGGGCAAGTCTTTCGAGATGTTCACGACGACGGTGTCTTCTAATTGTCCTGCCTTGGTGTTGAATGTTTTAACAGAGAGCGCACAAGTCCCTGTGTCAAAACTGGGCACGATATTCAGGATGACATTCTTACCTTGAAAATCAGCCATCGTTTTTTCGCTTAGATCTCCCGCCACTAAAGTGAATCCGGGAGCAGTTGCAGCTGCTACAGGTAGGTCGCCGGTCGTGTTACAGGGATTGCCTTTGAGAGTAATTTCCGCCATCGCTATTTCCTTTGAAGTATCTTTTCGTACGTAGTCGGATCATTAATTTTGTCGGCAGTGTGAGTGCCGATATCCCCAACCAAATTAAGAGCTCATTTTATTCTTGATTCGATTGGAAATGCAGGGGGGGAGTCATGGGATTTGAGGAAATCAAAGAAACGGGGGCGTTACGTGAAAAATTAATACTGCTGTCGTCGTGAATTAGAGTTTGGCGGTTTCTTTCTCCTTTGCGATGGCCATACCTGCTTGGTTTATTTTTCTTGTTGCAGCGTTGTCTGACTGGAGTACGGGGTTTGTGTGGTTGAAATGGATGAATCGGATTTTTTTTCTTTCAGTCTCCACCAAAGGAGAGAACCGGCGGATTGACTCGCTGACAAACGGATGAGGAATCAAGGCCATGTCTCTACCGGGAATTTCTCCGTTTTCGAAAAACGTTCCGTCTAGGTACGCGATGTCTACAGATTCGATCATTCTTTCGATGGATTGATCCCAACGCGACCACTTGTCAATGTCCGGAAGAAAGAGAACCGATTTGCTGGGGCCTTGAATCTTAAAGCCAACCGTTTCAGAGAACTCATCCCTATGAGGCACAACGAAAGGTGTGACTTCGATACGTTCATTAAGTTTAATAGGTGTTGCCGCGGCCATTTCAATCGTCCTGATATTCTCTAGCTTGACCAGTTGGTTCCAGGGTCCGTTCTGAGAAAGGAAACTTTTCATGCGGGGCATGCAATAAGTCTTGATTTGTTGTGCGCCCATAACTTCTCGTCCAAGATGTATTAATCCTGAGTAATGGCCGATGTGCGCGTGAGTTAAAAAAATTCCGTCGAGTATCGGTGCATCAGGCCGTACATTTTTGTTTGACGATTGTTCATGTAAGACTTGGAGTTGTTGAGGGAAGTCGGGAGTGCAGTCAAATAGCCATTTTTGTCCCGTGGCATGATCGATTAGCCCAAGGGAAGCGACGTGGCGGCGGAGGCTTGGGTTTTTCCAGGCTAACTCACAACATGACTTTTGGCAGGCTGCCTGAGGGAATCCGGCGTCCTGAGCGATACCAAGGACGATCAATTCTACTGATTGTTCCGGCTTTTGAGTCTGTCCATCGGCCGTGTCGTTGAGGCAAAATAGAACGGTAACCGAAAGGAGGTAGAAAGCTGACTTGATGAGCGGCTGTCGCATGCGGGCACTCCGGGCTAATTGCTGCGTTGTTTTTAGAGAATTGCAATTGTAACAACTCAATTGTGACGTTTCACATTGTTAAATAAAGCCGATTGGTTTTATGGCCGTCCTTGACACCGATTGTGTGTGTTGATATTTTGTTCGCTCACGAGAAACGGTTAGAGTTTTTCTCGGAATGCAATTTCGCACGTAAGATTGTCAAACGTGCGTCTATCTCAGGGCCCGTAGCTCAGCTGGGAGAGCGCTACACTGGCAGTGTAGAGGTCGTCGGTTCGATCCCGATCGGGTCCACCTTTTTTCAGTCGAGAAAACACGCTGTTTTCAGCCGTTTGACGTGCAACGGTTTAATGTTCAACTGTGTTTTACAAACAACAAGATAAAGCGGAACGTTTTGCCTGTATACTCGCACGCTTTTAATCACGTTGGAAAAAGCACTCCCCAATGCTCTGCCTAAATTCAGGCCAAGAGGTTGAGTGGTTGTGGGTTAAGATTTTCATCAGTTTGCAAGTGATGCAAGGCATCTGTGGCTGAAGTAACGTACCCGTTTTTTTGATTCTATGTTTTGTAGGTTGTTAATTCGATATTGGCAATAACCAAAACTGCTCAGGATTCCTTATGACATTTGATTCAACAGCCACTGGGCAGGATTCAAACCCAGATTCCGGCGATCCAAAGTCCAGCGACGCAAAGCTGCCCGATCGCTATGGAGCAATGTGCCTAACGCAGGATCAGTCCTTCATGGAAATCTTTCAGGCAGGTCTGCAGTCTACGGAAATGAACAACCACCCGTGGCTGCGCCCCCGTTTTTTTCACATGGTTCAAATGTTGAAGCTGACCAGCGGTTTGAACGGAGCAACTGTTGATGCTGGATGTTTTCGAGGCCTTTCTTCTTATCTGATTTGCAAGTATCTAAATCTGGAGAAAACTGCAATCGGAGAGTCAAGCTATTTAGGTCGGGAGCACTTCATGATCGACTCCTACGAGGGTTTGAGTGAACCCGTATCGCAAGACGGTCAAGAATCAAAACAGCGATGGGGGGAAAAGGCATTTACAGATACGTCAGTCGAGCGAGTTTTACAGACGATGAAAGACTTTCCGGACATCAAGATTGTTCAGGGGTGGATTCCTGACGTCTTGACCGAAGTTCCAGAACAGCAGTATCGTTTTGTTCATATCGACGTCGATCTCTACCAACCAACCCTTGATTGTTTGAGGTATTTTTATCCACGGCTTGTACATGGCGGTATCATTGTGATCGACGATTTTGGACCTTGGCGCAATAAGAAGTGGCCCGGTTGCCAACAAGCCGTTCGATTGTTTTCGAAACAATCCTCGATACCGTTTGCCGCACTGGACACTGGCAATGCAGTCTTTTTTAAAAGATAGCGGCAGAGTGAACCAATCGGTAGTTTACCTTTAAACAGAGTGTGGACCGACATAAAAAAGACCACGATGGCAATGCCGTCGTGGTCTCGTGATTTGATTAAGTGCTAGGCTAACCTACTTTTTAATCATGGCGTCGCCTTTCAGCTCTCCGGAGTCAACGATCGTGACTTTTTCACTCGTGCGTCCCGAACGACTGCCAACGGCTTCTATCTCTCGGACAGTGTCCATGCCCTCAATGACTTTGCCAAAGACAACGTGTTTACCATCGAGCCAGCCCGTTTTGATAGTGGTGACGAAAAACTGAGAGCCATTTGTGTTCGGCCCAGCATTCGCCATGCTGAGTAGTCCAGGTTTGGTGTGTTTAATTTTGAAATTTTCATCTGCAAATTTTTCACCGTAGATGCTTTCGCCACCGGTGCCATTACCGTTGGTGAAGTCACCACCTTGGAGCATGAATTGCGGGATGACGCGGTGGAATACACTTCCCTTGTAATGGAGCGGCTTTCCAGATTTCCCTTCTCCCTTTTCGCCAGTGCAAAGAGCACGAAAGTTCTCTGCCGTCTTTGGCACCGTGTCGCCAAATAGTCCCATGACAATTCGTTTTGGTTTTTCGTCACCGATTTTCACATCGAAGAAAACCTGGTGAGTGACCTTGGCGTCGTCTGGACTCTGAGCAACGGTTGGTTGGTTACAGCCAATGATTGAAGCTGCAAAGAGCACTCCCGGTAGCATCCACTTGATTTTGTTAAGCATTATATTTCCTCTCACTGTCGTATAAAAAAATATTTTTCCGTCTTTTACTTTTTCGCTCCGCTTATTCATTTTTTGAATTCAGCCTGAGTAGTCACAGTAGAAACAAGCGAAGCTCGATTGGCAACAGGCGACACAAATTCGAAAAATATTTACAAGTTTAAGTAATTGAGCCCTGGCAACCAGAGCCGGCCCCTGCGGTGCAACCGAAACAATGTTGGGCTATTTGAATCGTTCGATTGATTAGTTGGTCGTGATTGAATTCGTGGATGGTGCTGGGGGCGGGTGATTTCAGATTCAGTTCCAGCATCTGATTAAAATCACAGTCATATAATTGCCCATCCCAACCAATAGAAAGTGTATTTAGACACATCAATCCCGACACAGCAGCGGGGTTGAAAGCTTTGATTAATTTTTCCATGTAAGTGGAGTAATCGCCGCTGCGAATTAGGAAATCGAGGTACCGACTGACTGGCATATTGGTGATTGTGAATAGTCGATTAAATTCAATTCCGAAACGCGTTTGTAATTCGCTCCGGTAGGCTGACTCAAGATCTTTTTGTGCTGGTGGAAGGTTGGGGCCAACCGGGTTGTACACCAGCGTGAGGGTGAGACCGGAGTCGGTTTTTCCATAGCCGAGGGAATTAAGTTTTAATAACGCTTCGATTGACTTGGAGTAGGCTCCATCTCCACGCTGAGAATCGGTGTTCTCCTCGAGGTAGCAGGGGAGGGAGGCAACGATTTCAACTGAATTGGCTGCCAGAAATTCTGGTAGATGTTCGTACCCTTTGGCCAGTAAAATCGTCAAGTTGCAGCGGTCAATAACATGGCAGCCTAGCTCTCTTGCCGAGGTCACTAGGTCACAGAAGTGGGGGTTCATTTCCGGAGCACCACCGGTCAAATCCAATGTTTTAATTTCCGGGTTGTTCTGCAGTGTTTGAATACAGGCATCAATTTCCGTCCGTTGCATGATCTCGCGGCGATCAGGGCCAGCATCCACATGACAATGGTCGCACGTCATATTACAAAGCTTACCGAGATTGACCTGAAGGATCTCAACCCGATTGGCCGTTAGTTTTGAGATACCGGCCTTGGTTAATGACGATTGGAATTGCTGGGCATCATTTCGGGGTGCGAGAACGACTAATTGTTCGGTTGCATCAGCGAATCGCTCGCCGCGGTGCTGGAGTGATGTTTTGGGCTTCATTCGAAATCAATTCCTGATTCACCCCAACTGAAGAGTTGATTCATCAGTCGGCTATGTCTTACTAAGTTGTTAACAGCACGTAGTTCCGCCACAGCAGTCATCGTCGGGAGCCTGGTTAAGTTGGTATAGCTCGCCCTTGGTTTCGCGAGCGGGTCGAATACGTTCCAGGCAATCTGAGAACTTGGCTTCATCTAAAGGGATTTCCTGATACGGCTCAATGAAAAAGAATGAGTCGGAAAGAGATCCTGTTTGCAGCATTCTGAATGTCCGGTCACAAACGGCCATCCGTTGGCCGCGGTAGTAGGTGTGTCCGTCGTCGTCGAGAACTTGGTTAAATGGGCCGCGATAGATGACTGCCTGGTTGCGCTCGAGGCACGGGCAATCATCGGGTTTGTAGGCAACGACAGTAACCGATCGGAATTCGATCCCTTCGACAGTTTGCCAGGGCTCAGATTCCCGTTTGGCCAGATGCATTCCCTCGAATCCTGCACGTTCAAATTCGGCAAGGAATTCATCCTCGCGCCAGGCTCCGGAAATGCACCCCGACCAGAGGGTCGGGTCATTTTGCATGTGCTGGGGGATATCTTCGTCGGCCACAATATCGCTAATCGCCGCCCGTCCACCTACTTTCAGGACCCGGAAAACTTCTTTGAAAAGCTGTTTTCGATCTTCAGGTTGCACAAGATTAAGAACGCAGTTGGAAACCACGCAGTCAACGCTGCTGTTTTCGATAAGGGTTGCCTCACGGGAAAGTCGTTGGGCTAAATTACGGTCTTCTACGACACCGGCGAGTCCTGATTCAGGGTCATGATCGCGCTGCGATGCAAATAGCTCGAGATCAAGTTTTAAATCCTGAATCATTCCAGCGCGAAAAGAGATGTTGCCGTAGCCAATCTTTTCCGCGACTTCCACTTGATATTTTCGGGCTAACTGGAGCATTGTGGGGTTGCAGTCGACTCCAATAACCGAGCCTTGTTCGCCGACCAGTTGAGATGCGATGTAACAAAGCTTACCGCCACCTGACCCGAGGTCGAGAACCGTATCACCGACCTTGACGTAGGGTGAAGGATCGCCGCATCCGTAATCACGGTCAATGATCTCTTGGGGAATTACATCGAGTAATTCTTGGCGATAGACAACGGGACAGCAGAGTGAGATTTCGCGTTCCTCGGCTGCCTTGGCGTACCGTTCACCTACAGCATTTTCATATTCGAGAGGGGTGGCCATCGTTCTGATTTCTCCGGGACATACTTTGCAACGTCCTAAATTTTACCGGCATGCAAGTGTTCTTACGACAGGGCGTATCGAATTGCGTGGGGTTCGATACCTATCCAGTAAGAGGTTAAGAATTAAAAAAAAAGCACCCTCCCATGCAATGGGAGAGTGCTTTGTTGGATCAACTTAAAATCTGCTTTTCAATTCACGATTGAAATTTAATTTAGCCTCAGCCAATCTCCTGCTTATTCTCATCCGCTGTCCGGTCCCAGAATGTCAGGGCGAAGAACACCATGACGACAGCAGCAAAGAGGGCGGGAACGTACCAGAATTTACTAAAGTCAATGACTCCATCGGTTGTTGTGCACCATCCGGTCCACGTGCCAAATGCTTGGGCTCCGATTCCAAGTCCCAGCCCTTGGGTCAGCATTACGATTAACGACTGAGCTTGCCCTCGGACTTCCGGCGGCGCTTTTTTGTCGGTGTAAATCATTCCAGTGACAAAGAAGAAGTCATAACAGATTCCGTGAAGCAGGATGCCAATGAATACCGGAGCAGTCAGAAGGATTCCTTCTTGGCCAAACGCAAATCCCCATAGCCCGTATCGAACGACCCACGCGAGCATTCCGATGACGAGCATCTTCTTTACGCCCAGTCGGGCGAAGCAAAGCGGCATGATCAACATAAAGAAAATTTCGCTCATTTGACCGGTGCTCATCGCGCCAGTTGTCGAGCCAAATAGGGTGATGCCCATCTCATCAACAAATCCGGCACCTTTTGCGTAATATCCAGCCAGTGGAATGCAGATTAAAAATGAGGCAAATGCGAAGACGAAAAATGATTTGTCTTTTAGCATTGCCCAAGCATCGACTCCAACTACTTTCCCCAGCGAAACGGGTTCACCTTTGGCTGGTGGTTCGGTTTTAGGGAGGGTTAGGCAATAGACTCCAAGAATAAACGATGCAATTGCTGCGGCGGTAAACATATGTTCCGAATTGTCACTGAACGCTTCCGTATTTCCAGTGATAGTTCGGCAACCGAGCATCACCCAGTTTCCGGCAATCCAACCAATCGTTCCGAGTACTCGAACCAATGGAAATTCTTTTTCACCGTCTTTCAGGTGCTTGAAGGAAAGGCTTGCTGTCAAAGCCAGCGTCGGCATGAAACAAATCATGTAGGCGAGAAGGCAGAGAACCATAGGGTGCATGAATTGCGAAATGTAGCTGTCTGGCGCACCAGCGGCGGCAAGCGAAGGTGCGTACCAAAGCAGGCCCGCTCCGACAATGTTCAAGATCGCCAGCACTCTCTCTGTGTTTATAAAACGGTCGGCAACAAGGCCAAGTGAGAGTGGTGCGAGAATCGCAGCAATTGGGGCAACGGTGTATGCCGCAGCATCGAACGAACCGCCAGCGCCTAATTCGGTCATCCCCTTTTCTTTGAGGAATCCAAACAATGAAACATACCATGCTCCCCAAACAAAAAATTGGAGGAACATCATGATTGCTAAACGGACGATTAGTACGGGGGAGGAACCAGGCATTTGTTTTTGATCCAGAAGTGTCCAGAGTTAGTGAAACCGACTGCAATATTAAACTTGGTTGAAGGGCCTTTGCCAAGTCAATGGGATAAAAGAACCCGCTAAATTCTTTGCTTTGCGTTCATTTCGGCTAGTAATTGACTTTGATAGGCAGCTCGTGCCTTCGAATCTTCTCTTGCATCTTCTCTGTAGTAGATCAGGCCGATTGCTTTTCTTGTCCGGTTGGGGCTGTGGTTTGCCGTGGCTCGGTGGATCGTCAGCGCGTGGTGAGCCAGTAAATCGCCTGGTTGGGCGGGGTAGGCAATTTCCTTCGCAGTATCATCGGCATTAGGGAAATCAGTAATACCCTGACTAAATCCAAGAGTCCCCGTCGACCCATGGGGACGCATCGATTTGAGGTGAGACTTGGGGATGTATCTGACGCAACCATTTTCATGGTCGACTGGTTCCAGTGCCAGCCACATGGTTATCGCCTCGCAGGGTGAAATCTTGAAGTAATACCCGTCCTGATGTGGTGGAGTCGGTAAACCCGATTTCGGAGGTTTGTTGAAGTACTGCATGTTTTTACAAACGACTTTTGAATCAAGCAAAGTTTCAGCAAGTTTTTGGAATGGACTGTCAGTCATCAATTGACCAAAATAATCGTCATGGAGATGAAGGTTTTGTAGTTGTTTCAGCGAACTTCTATCTTGTTTGTCTTCATAGAAAACGTGCTCTGCCGGCATTGTGGGGACGACATTCTGAATTACCCGATCGAGATTGTTTTGAATATCACCGACCTCAAGCTGTGATCGAAAGGACGGAATAAACGTCAGGCCGTCTAAGTCGAATTGGTTCTTAAGAGACTGGGGGCTGAATTGGGACATAATTGAATCTATCCATTCCTAAAAATGGAACTGCTCAGTAATGTTAATTGGCTTTGACCAGGACACTCCATCGTCATCGCTCTTAACCATGATCCATTGCCCCGTCTCTACCGGAGAAAGCCCCGGACCAGATCCTCGCCAAGACCGGTTCCCATGTGACCACGTAGCGGAGACCCAAATCGTTCCCGTCTGACGATCAACGAGAATGGATGGGTCGCCAATCCCATCGTGATTCCATTTCAGATCATCCCCCATGTCCATAATGATTTTCATCGGCTGCCAGGTTTGCCCTCGATCTACGGATCGCGACAATCCAACATCCACATCCCCGGGAAGATCTCCTCCGCCCGACCGTCTCACGTCATAGACAGCAAGTAATGTTCCGTCATTTGTGGTTGCCAAACCTGGGATGCGATAGGTATGAACTCCGTCATCACCTGACTTTCGGACGGCAACACCAACCGATTGAATTTGAACAGAACCGCCTTGCCTTTGAAGCGAACCATCGCTGAACCGGGTCTTTTTCGGATCCAACTTTGCCCCAATTTTAGAGCCCAACCTGGCGTTCGGAGCGACAGTTGCAGCCAACCAAAAGTAATTCTCCCCTTCAACCAATGCTTGTTCCCCGCGAAACCCAACCTCTGCCTCGACCAATCCATTCATAATTCCAGAAGAGTCAGAAGCATTTCCGACTAACGAATCAGAACCGGCATCCTTGGGAGTCTCGATCGCACCGACTAGGGCAGGTTGACCAAACTCATCAGAGGGTAAAAACCTATTTTCCGAGCCGGTGTAATAAACTTGCAGTGACTTCAGTGCCTCTGGTTCTGAGAAAACAAGCCCACCCAATTGCTTCAATGAAATCGGATCGACAGAACCTTCGACGTCGACCTTCAACTTCACCAACGGGCTTGCCTTTCGGCCAATTAATGCAGGAATCGCTATAGGGACAATACTGACATTTGTAATTCGTTGAGGTTGCGGTGCAGAGATTCGAAAATCGTCAATTAAGATTCCCGTTCGTTCTGGACTTGAAACCCTGATCCGTAATTTTGAAAAACCTCCGGATTTTACATTCACCCGAACGTTCGACAAAAAAGCTCTACCTACTTGGACTGTCTTTTCACCATTCAATATCTCTGACCACTTTCCATCCTGCCATTTATCAACCTTAAACTCGAAGGGAGCTCGCCGAGTCCACCGTTCCGCCCAAAACGAAAGTAAACTGTTGCTCGCAATATTCGATGGAAACGTAATTTCGACAACCGTCTCAGCTCCTCCCAGCAAATGGAGACATTGCGCCCCCGTTTTCGCATGCTGGTCGTCGATTTCTGCCGTTCCAGCAACCACGCTCCAAGTCGACTCCCCAATTTTCAGCTTGGAAAATGGTTCCGGTTTGAGAGACTCAAAACCAGTTTGGAACAAAGAACTTTTTGGCATATTCTCAGCCAGCGACACGTTTAAGCCAAACGCTGAAACCAGTTGGTCGTTGAGCGTATTAACAGTTTTGCTATTCTGTTTTAGTCCAGCAATATTCTGTTGTTCAATTGGACTTTCGGCATAATCATAGAGTTCTGTGGCGACCACGGTTCCATCCTTCTTTCGCCATTGCGTAAATCTTTGAGTATTCGTTCTCAATGAATATCCCATCACCTTGCCACGTGGATATTGGCTTAACGCAAACCCTTTTGTGTTGAGACTGGCGTCGTTAAGTAGAGCCTGAAAACTCTCACCTTCGAGCTTTGAATTCGCTGGAAGCCCCGCTGCCTCAACTAAGGTTGGGTAGATATCGACCAACTCAACGAGAGCCTGCGACTTTTTACCTTTGGACTTCATACCGGGCGTTCGCACAATCAACGGCACCCGTGTATCCAACTCAAAATTCGTAGTTTTCCCCCACAGCCCTTGTTCTCCGAGATGGTATCCATGGTCTCCGAATACACAGACAATCGTATTATCAGTAAGCCCCAATCGATCTAACTCGTCCAAGACAATACCAACTTGAGTATCAATAAAACTCACGCAGGCAGCGTATGCGTGTCGCAAACGCACTTGAGAAGACGGACTAAATTCACCTTGGTTAGGTTGATCTGAATAGCGTCGAATCTCACCCGACGAATGGCCAGCAAATCCCGGAGTACTTTTTGGGAAATCGCGATTGTCTGCAACCGTGATGTCTTGATAAAGATCGAAATATTTTTTGGGTGCAATAAACGGAGAATGGGGTTTAATAAATCCAACCGCTAAGAAAAACGGTTCAGAAGAGTCTTTTAACTCGCGTAACGTTCCGATCGCGGTGACGGCAACCTTTCCATCGTAAAATTGCTCATCCGGAACATTGGGAGCCTCCGTGGCTAGGCCGAACACCAGCCGCTCTGTCCAGTCAACACCCTTTTGACCAAGCCCCGGATACGATTTCTCAAAAGCAGTTTTCGCTGATGCGACCCCTTCTTCGGTGAAGTAATAACGAGGACCAAACTTAACCGCAGGCACTGACCAACTTTTTGGATCCCCCATGGTGTCCCACTTAGTTTTACTTGCCCCCGCCGGGAAGACGCCATGAAAGATTTTCCCGATGGCCTGAGTTCGATATCCTTGCTGCTTAAAATATTGCGGTAACGTCACAACATCTGGACGGTCGGTACGAAAGTGAACATGGTTGCCAACAACTCCGATGGTTTCTGGCCGCAACCCCGTCAACATGCTTGTTCGGGATGGGTTGCAGACCGCCTGTTGGCAGTAGGCTTTTTCAAAAATCAAGGCCGATCTTGCGAATTGATCCATTCGCGGCGTTACCATTTTCGAATTGCCATAACAATTTAAATCCGGCCTCAAGTCATCGATCGCGATTAGCAATACATTTGGCGATTGACGGTTCTCCGCAACCGCTCCGTGGATAAACACTGACACTGCGCCAATGGCGAGCGCAAAAAACAAAATGGACTTCCGACTAGACCTCATTCACTTTTCTCCAATTTAGCCCAGCCCGATATGTAAACCGAAAACGTGAACCGAAAACTTGTGACCCCAGAACTGTGACTTCCTCTTGGAAACGTTTAAATCAACTTGAACCACAAAGGTAAATTTTGATTTCTTCAACGTTCCACCTTTGAGCTTCGAACTACCGGCAAGATTTGGATGGTAGAACCCCACTCCTTAGGCGGGTATGATCTTGTTACATCTGATGCCGTCTGTCAAATTCCCAACTGCGTTGAAGGATTGGCAAACACTAAAACTTCGCAGTTCCATTTTTAGGAATGGATAGATTCAATTATGTCCCAATTCAGCCCCCAGT
>Ga0214481_100546_pt1 | contig 18879 bp, 17 predicted proteins | sample M1_20Mar14CPVII9_4_FD_165057 | JGI IMG/M metagenome (GOLD analysis project Ga0214481, IMG submission 165057) | Marine eukaryotic communities from Monterey Bay, California, United States - M1_20Mar14CPVII9sort6BwellG10 | ecosystem: Environmental > Aquatic > Marine > Unclassified | place: USA...
AGGACTTAGTCCTGGATGGTTCTAATCGGCCACTTTTTTGAGTTTTTTTATTTTCTGGAAGCTGCTTAAAGTATAAGTTAGCCATTTTCCGGGACCCAGATGGGACTCATTAAGCAATTCATGTGGCTGGCCGCTCTCATGAGAATAAGGAGTATATTATCCTAATAATACCGCCAGCTTTGCTGTAATTAGTAGTATACGGTATCAAGAGGAAGAATTAGAGTGGGTATTGATAATACATGCACATAACAATTATTAGAGGGGGTATCCTTTCATATCTTTTGGAGGATGTTGCCGCTCGATACCTTCAAGTATACGCCGAACCGATAACTTTTGATAAAATCAGACAATACTCTCCTCTTGTAAAGGGAGTGCGGCTATATTTCTATATTTGATTAGTATTATTAATTCATGGTGTTCAGATGGTGATACTATTTACAGTAGATTGTCATCTGCTGATACTGAAGAAGATACTACATGTGTAGTTGATGGCAACTATGATGATGAAGCTGACGATCCTGTTTCGAGTGATGGGTCTATTCGAGATACAGACGAATCAATCCCAAACAACGACAACTTCTTGCAATCAACATCAGTAGTATATCATCTCGAGACAATCTCATTGGATGCTCTTTACAACTCTTATCTGCAATCTTCTCGGCATTTGCCAGAATATTAATGAAACGAACGGAACATAATTGACACCTACACATATTGCACAAACAAATAATATATCCAACTGTGTCCTACCATTGCTATATACTTTGATTACAAACCCGTCGTCTTGGAAAGCATTTAGGTATCTTCTATTTACTCCCAAGTCCTTGCTAGCCTGGTGTGCAATTAGTATTGGCGTTTATTCATTTGCAAGTACTCTTCATCAAACTAGTACGCATACTTGGTCCGGGTTTCTACAGCAGCTGGGTTTCAGTTAGAGTATTAGGTTCGATTATTCTATCGTCTCTTGTGTTAGGCGAGGGGATGAGCAGCTTGCTTGAATATGTTGGAGTAGCTTTGATGATTATAACAGTATCAATCTATATTGTTCAAACTAGGAAATGGATGGATCATATGAAGGAAGAGTCTGAGATTTCTGAAGCTATAAGAGAAGAAGAGGAGTTTGAGAATGAAGAATTGGAGATGGAGGAATCTAGATTTTCTCAATCCTAGAGCTTAGATAGCTTGAACACAGTCATGAGTAATGTAATATTAATAAACAGTTTTATACAACTATTTAACATAGTTTCTTCTTTACCTCTTTCTCACATGCTCATACAACATACCTTCTCCGTGCCATTTCTGAATAACCAAACATTAACATCCAACTTAACATACTCCCTATTAATGCACTCCAAACAACCTCGGGATATATCGGTGTCTCACCATCAAATGCCATTATTAATATAATTAAATTAGTAATGAAAGTTAAACAGAATATAATCCATGCGGCAATAACTAATCCACCTAAACATACATGTCCTTTACCCGATCCTTTGGACTTGTGTCTCATACCAGCGTAAAAGGCAGTTAGTGATGCTAATGTGAAGCATAATGTGCCAGCACCGCCAGTACCTAATGCCACAGTACGTGTTATTGTAAATTCATCATGTGTCGTGTCATCTAATCCGGAGGTACGTAAATCTTCTGCATTGTATGTACCCACTACACATGCAACACCAAATACAAGACCTAATATAAACATCACTACTGATGTTATTGCAAATTTAGAAAACTTTTGTGGTTTCTTTGGTGGTGGAGGGGGTGATGGTGGAGGAGGAGGTGGCGGCGGCGGTGGTGGAGGAGTTTTAGCTTTCTTCTTCTTCTTTTCTTTTTCATCTTGTTTTAATACTACTACAGTTGGTTGCTGTTGTTGAAATGGACTACCGTAGGATGCTGGAGCTGGAGGATAAGGATATGGATACGGCGCTGGTGTAGGCGCTGGCATTGGCATGGGATATGGTATTGGCATTACTTGTGGCATTTGCATCTGTGGTGGTTGTTGTTGGGGCGGTAATGGTGCAGATTGTGGAGCTTGAGGAGGTGCTCCACTACCTCCAATGTGATGTACATATATTGTCGATGAGCCATCACCATTTGGTATCGTTGTTGTATGTGTCCCTCCTCCACTTGACGGTGGCATTGCAGTTTGGCTTATTGGTATTGTATTTGGTGGTGACATGGCTTGCCACATGAAATGATTATTATTGTATTGAATATAATGAAGGGATATCTTTTGTTAACTAATCTCTAAGATATGAATAACTACCCCGCACCTTATTTACAAGAAGTTTCGCCGCTAGATCGTCATATGCTTTACAATACTATACAATACGAGCGAGCTTTTGATCTTTTGGTTGCTTTGTTGGGGACGATTTGCTAGCGAGTGAGTTCAGTTTTCACTGTGAGATGGGTGTGGAGAAAATTTCGATGGTGTCGTCGGTATCCTTTCAATCCAAATTTGCATCGAATCTTCATACCACTGCAAGTTGCAAGCCATCACCACGATATAATTGATCATAGGCCTTATTATATTGGTGTCAATACGATGGGGAATAGCACTTCCACTCAAGCGGGAGAAACAGACCCTACCTCCGACTCGAACATGGATGTACAAGCAGTCCAAACGAGGCAAAATCATAATCATGCAATGTCAGCCATAACTTGTGAAGAAAACACCACCCCAACAAAGAGTCCTATGCGTAGCTTGCTATCAAATACAAACACAAGAGATACTCACAATACTAGAAGAGTTAATGCACAAGATATACGAAACATATTTAGAGGTAGTACTACAACAGGCAATGTGTCGATGGAGCAAATTGAACGAATTAAAAGAATGCATGACAAAATTAGTGATGGCGTCGATTGGGATTTTAATTATACAGTCTTGATTATAGTTGCAAGTATCGTTGCCGCTATTGGCTTAGCAACTGATAGTGCCACGACTGTCATTAGTAGTATGCTACTATCTCCAATTATGGGCCCAGGTGAGTTGCATACGTCTATCTATTGCAATACATATAACATCGACTAATGCTCACATCTTATGCACTTCCTTATTGCAATACATATAAATCACGAATGCTCATATCTTATGCACTTAACCTTATAAAAAGTACTTGGAATGGCATACGGCATGATCATCTGGGACGTACCACTGATCAAACGTTCGATGAAGAATGAGTTGTTGTCCATTCTGCTATGTATTGTCTTGGGTCTTATTGCTAGTGGATGCTGTGCATGGACTGATATGGCAAAAGAGTGGCCAACAAACGAAATGCTCGGCAGAGGGAGTCCAACAACTTTCTATGCTGGAATGTAAGTCTATATCTGTCAAATGTTCGTACACTTTTCAATATGAATCAATACTCATATGTTACTGTTATGTCTTTTTCTATAGTCCAATCGCCTTCTTTAGCGGACTGGGAGTTGCTTTATCGGTGGTGGATGACTCGACCTCTAGCTTAGTTGGTGTGGCGATTAGCGCTTCTTTGCTGCCTCCCGCTGGTGAGATAATCATACTGTTGTTGTGTATATATCCTACTATAATTGATTTACTAATCCCACCAATCCTTCATATTTCATCACATTGATGTTGTTCTCTATCGTGCATAAAGTAAACTGCGGCATGTTGTTGTTCATGGCAATTATCCAAAATGAAGAATGGATTACAATCTCGGCTAAGTATATGTATGATGAAGAGAGTTTTCAAATGCTACTGAAGTTAGAAGAGGAAGACGAGTTATATCATTACATGGGCTTACTCTCTTTAGCCTTGACGGTCGTTAATGTCATAATGGTTGCAGTTGGCGCCGCGGGTATGTTCCGATTAAAGGAAGTACTGCCTGTAAAAAAGACAGTGTTTTGGGATGATCTTAAGATCGCAAGAAGAATTTATACTGGCCGTGCATTGGATGAGATCACGGGAGGTATGGTCAGTACAGAGGCTGTTGACAGCTGGCAACACTTGCAGATGGAATTAAAAAGAAGAGGAGTATCAGAAGCTGAAACTGGAGGAAACTAGAAATAGAATGAAAGAGGTGTCGTGTTTAGTGTATAGAGATGTGTAGAGTAGTGTGTTACATTGTCGATATTAGATTAGATAACTAATCTAATCTGACAAGTAAAAGTAGGAACAACAAAGTAGAAGAATCAGTAACTCAGGAACCTCGGTTACATAATACTCTCTTGAATAATGTAGAGTCTAAGTTCATTAGGAGGTCTATCTGTGCCTCAACTTGTCCACTGCTGATGAATACCTTATACCAAGAGTATCAATAAAACGAATGATGGTATCCTTATCGAGTTGTTTTGGTTTTGGTTGTTCATCAAAACACCTATCCAAGTCAATATGATGAATACGACCCTTGAAGTCTATCATCAGCTGAAAATCATACAGTAGGCATGGGTACTTGTTCTCTATCAGCATCTGTTTTGTGGCATTAACATCTTTTTGTAACGTTGTAATAAATTGATCGTAGTTTTGAACATGTGTTTGTACAAAGTCTGTATAGATTGATTCAACGTTAAGTAACTTCTTGATATTAACTGAATATTGATAATGCCAGAAGAAGTTTGGTTCAGGAATAACTAGAGATTGTTGTACCGTTATTGGTATGATTGCATTGAAGCCTTGAATCTTCATTGTTGGGACCAATTGATGTATGAGTTTTTTATTGAGCGAGTCGACAAACTGTACATCCTTTGAAATCATCTCAGCAGGTTCCAAAAGAAGTGTTGATAGATTGTACTTGTGGTGTATATGTGATGCAATCATCCATGCATCGTCAAGCTTTGATTTCATCAAACCCATCTCCTCTCCCGATTTTATCCTATTCTCTTGAGCAATAACATAGCCTCTGTTTGTTGTTACATTACTATTCTCCATTATTACAAAACATTTCAGATTGCCGCATCTTACTGATGAGATATCATCAGACTTTGCCGTATGGAATGATAATGGTGTAGACTGTGCTACTATTGTTTCTTTTGCTTCGGGTGCTTTTATTGTACTATTACCGCCAAGAAAGTTAAGAACAGTGGCAATAGTAACTATATATTTGATACCTGTTCGAATGATCGGAGAAGAAGAAGAGGAAGATACTTCTTCTTTTCCTTCTAATAAGTTAACCGTGGTATCATCTCTTTCATCAACATCATCCGGTCGACGATCATTAGTAGATGTTTCATTACGAGAATCGATTTGCAATCCGGTCTCATTATCAATATCAAAGAGCTTTGTGCTCTTTGAAATACGCGCGCGTAGCTTGTTAACATTCATCGTGTGTGCGTGTCAATATATGTGAGTATGAATAGGTTATTAAGCAGAGTAACAGTAGAAGATAGGCTCGAGTTGGTTTCCATCTTGATCAGTTACATACATTATGTAGTGAATGATCCGACCATCCGGATGTTGGTGTCAAATAACAAATAAGATACCGTTGGCACAGATTAAAAAGAATTAACGGATAGAATGTGACGGCCATGCATTGCCACCGACCACCATACTACAGAATGCAGGCTCGCTTTAGGGTGTATGTATACGTAGTCTGTTGTGCAGGTTTATATAATAAGAGCGCAGTGTCGAACCTGGTTACCTATAATATATAACTATTTATTGGTTATTTGATGACACGAGGATAACAAAGACTACTGCAACGTCCGAGTCTGAGCCTTCGTCTCCAAGTAAAACTCGGCGGGATATTATATTCAATAAGCCAACACTTAAGCTGGGTTTCTTCTTCGTCCGTCAACAATTAGGTTTCTTTGTGGTGATCACAATTGCATTATTTATATTGTATTTCGATCAAGGTGATGGAACGACGAACTTCGATACTACTATAACTTTATCATCATCGTCACCCATTCGAGTGCTAATTGCACGGACGGTATCACCCTCAGAAACACCAATAGTTGCAGCCGATGTAGCACATGTCAAATCATTTTACTTAGATCAACAAACTCGGCAACATCTACTTGATAGGTCTATATCACATTGCAATCAGATCCATGAAAATAGTTTAGATCCATATAAGATTGACAGTAGTATCTTTCCAAATTACTTACTATGCATGAATGATACAAGAACTACTTCACATGATATAGACGACAATTATTTCAGTAAAGTTGAGGCAGATTTTATGCTTTTTGCACGGTCGTTGGATCATGCCGGGCAGCTAAGGAAAGAGATAGATAAGCTGTCTCATTTGACGAATCAAACGACTGACATCATAGTTGATGATAATCATATTCGACATCAACATACTGTAGATATCGATATACGAGATACATCCTCTAATCCGAAGAAGATTTACAATTGGATACTACATGCAGATAAAGAGAGGTTACAAACCTATGATTACATTTGGTTTATCGATGGAGATATTCAATTAAACTCACTTAATTGGCAAGCGTTTTGGTTAAATGTTAATATTATGAAGCCGAAGATATCACAACCAGGAATGATTGGGGGCAGTGTTAATCAGCCGGGTACATCTTGGACTACACTTCGATATCAAACTGATGCAAGGATAATTGCCGCTGAGGTACCGATAGTAGAAGTACAAGCACCACTACTCGAAGTTGATACTTGGTTGCAGTATCGTGATATGATGTTCAATAATCCATCAGTTATGAATGACATAAGGTTGGGAGGTGAAAACTGTTTTGATATGGGGTAGGGATAACTTTCTTTGTTGTTTCTTTCTTATAGTTATATTACATCGCCATAACTTACAAATCAATGTCTCTATAACAAGGTTGGTGTCACTTAGCAAAGACTAACATGACAGGCAAACAAGAGCCAGGGGAAATGTGGGATAAAGATATAGACTATAGTAGAGGAATAGAAATGGATGTGAACGAGAATTCTATACTGAAAGAAGGTCTTTTATCAAACGCCACTCCAACATATCACAAAGGGAACAAGGGTGGTGGATGCTGTGTTCAAACAAGCAACTGCAAATCTATGTAAGTTCCTAAGAGAAGAGAAGGGCGTATTTGGCAAAGGCGGCAGCTGGACTGTTTATAAATTGTTCAATGCACCTAATATTAGCATTCGTGCTTGATAAAGCTGAGGGAAAAGGGGTTCCATTTCTTGATACCCATTAATATCGAGTGTTTTCACTACACAGGGACATGTATCGACTTAAGTAAACTAAAACAGAACTCATACATAACTAGATCAGCATCTCTATCCATGTTTGTTGACTGTGTAGAGCCATACATCAACAAATGATCAGCACTATCCCCATGATTACACTCGATGATCATGGGGCGTAGCCGGCCGACCGGGAGGGCAGGGGGGGAAGGATACCCAAGGATACCTCTTGTTGACATACAAATTCTTTTCAAAAAATGCCAATCTTTAGTAGGTACTGTTGATGTTGGCAGTTGGTGAGCTCATACATAATAATTTGACGATGACGATTGTAATAATGATGAAACTGGATTGCAATATGGATGATAATAATAATGAGAGACAGGATAATGATCGGCTTGCTTTGGTAAGTACATTTCTGAGTGGAATTTTTGTGCATAATATCATGTGTCATCTCAAGAACTAAATTAATTGTTCTTCTTCTTATTGCAATATTAGGTTCCTTTCGTTCCTCGTCCATTATCTACCCCGCTGTTACATAAGTATCAAAAGCGTCGATTGATGTTGACATTGCCATCGAGTACTAATAATAGTTGCAACCAGCTTCCTAAATTAATTTCTGATGTAGTACCTCATATCCTACAATTCTGCGACGCTAAAACACTTTCAAGATGTGCTTGTGTCTCTCGATCATGGCGTACATTGGCAAACAACAATGAATTATGGTCATTACTATGCAAAGAAGTCTTCGGCGTATTGCCGACAGCGTTGTCGCCGCCACCAGATCCTACGCGTATATTATACATGATGTCTCATATGAGTCTAAGAATATCTCTTGGATCTAATAATTCTCGAGGAGGATTGGGTAGTGGTTGGAATAACAATATGATACAAGTGCCTATATCTCTTCGAGGTGAAATGTGAATGATGAGAACAAATCTATCTGTTATATGAATGTGGACTCCATGTGTGAATGAGCAAGTACATCGATGTAGATAGCCTTATCTTATTTGGTATTACAATTAATCACTTAATCGTATGAGTAGTTTGGTATGATGTGTATATATTCTGATGAAAGCACGCAACAAATAAAGTGAGATAAGAAACAAAAAAGTATGAAAGATGGTGTTGTAGAAAGTGTACAAACTACCAATGTGAAGTATACATAGTAGTCAATGATCTAACTTAAAGAAAATTGACTAACACGAAGCACATTACGAAAACCTATCTACATCCGCTCGTCTCTTCGTGTTGCAACCATATATTATACATACATTTATACATGCACACAATCACTTTTAGAATCTAATGAGTGGAGGGAGTTTACCAAAGATTTTGTTTGTCAAAGTTTCACCTCTTGTCTTTGATCTAACCTTCTTTCCTCGTGCTCGTTTGAGAAATGCCTTTGTCTCTTTTGCATTTAAGTAAGCTGCCGAGATCGTACATTCCAACATACCAAACTCTAGACCATTCCGTAGAATGGGTCTTGAGATTACAGTCTGTTGAACAGGATTAGTTGACGACGTCACAGTTGACGATACTGAATCCTTAAAGGACTTATTATTCTGTTTCATTTCCAATTCAGAACACAATTCATTCATACTCAATGCCACTGTTCCAATTACATCATCACCGCTTGAGAAATCCTCATCCATGACGGTCATAAAGAGCATAGACCCAACTAAAGACATGTTACCAAAGGCATCTAGACAAGAGTCATGATCTAACATCAAATGCATATCTTCTTTCCAGACGGGGTTTAATTCACGTTTAATGACCTTGGTAGATGGCCATGCCTTCTTCCACAATATTGGTTTGGGAGATGATACAAATAGGATATATGGGTCGGATAGGCCTCCCATGATCTCATTATCCATGACCGGTAGGTTGGTACACTTTATGTCGGATATCAACAAATGTACCTGACGTTCGTTGTGATTACCAGAATCCATCTTTTGTATTGATTGTGCCTTTTCCGGTGGTCTGTGTAATGTGGTAGTATGAGATATAAAATGAGAACATATTATGTACTTGTAGATAAGAAAGACCTAACATAAACTCACCCCGTGTTTGTTTTCACTGAATAGCCACCACGTATTGGTTTGTGGTCACTTGTAATAAACTCTGGACAAGGTTCATACAAAAACGGAACAACATTATCCTTCAATCCATCGGCACTCTTCCACAATATCCTATCGGTATAACTAGGTGTACGTTTCTCGTTATATTCATATCCTTCACATCTTGCAACCTTGAATGTTGGAGGAAAGTTGCATGGCAGTGTAGTAAATTCAGCTAGACATTCCTTCTTTGTCAAGGCACTGGCTAATTCGTCACCATCATTTAACGTCTTCCAATCCTCGGCATCGACAAGTTCCTTAGCCTTTTCAAAGTGAATTTCGTGTGCAGTCTTTTCCTCTTCTCCGTTGGCGGCGGCTGTTGGGGATGAGACTCCCGCTGATGGATACCCTGCATTAATATCTTCTGTTGACATGTTTAGGATGTCATCTCCCTCCCGTTCTGAGCCCTTTGACATTGAACTACGCAATCCCTTACCGGCCATACTTTTCTTAACTTTGCCAACTACTCTCTTTGTTTTACTCTTCTTTAAATCCTTCTTCTTGTCACTACCATCACCTGCTGCTTCATCACCAGTGTCCAACTTAGTACGATAGTTTAAATCGCCACAAACAAACATATGATGTGATATGATTGTGGCATCATGTAAGTTGTAATTAGGATCAGTTTTCGCACCTTGAAAGATCTCTGCCAGGTTGGAATTTCTATTTTTGTAGTGGTTTTCACCCTCATGTGCCTCGAGATGACATGTCATGAAGGATAGACGTGTCCCTTGTATATCAAATGTTGCAATTATCCCTCCCTAAGTTGATATAGTTGAATAGAATGGGGAAGTATTGATATATCAGTACAAGTATATAAAAAGAGAGATACCCTCAACCAAAAGTCTCAAATCCCCAACCAAAGACCAAAAGTCTCATAACAAAAAAGGAACAACATACCTTATTAGCCATCACACCACCAATACCAGTATTCTCCCCAGCAACATAAACATTCTCAACTTCACTTTCCAACTCATCACGAACTAATATAATTAATCTCATTTCACCACGAAGTCGTGCCGTAACCATTTTATACGACGGGCATTGATTTTCAATTAATTCAAGAAATTTTCTTGTATCATATGATCCTGACTTGAATCCCTCTTGTACCTTTGCATCCTTGGCGTGTGCTCGTACTGTTGGTCTGTGTAAGTTGTATGAAATAGCATGAGTAGGGTATATCAGACATCTGTTACAATAACAACGACACACAATACAATAACAAGAAACAAGCATATATAAAAAACTTACGATTTATAAAAACTTTGACTAGTAGTCAAACCTCTCACAATCATATTAGCCTTGACAGCCTTTCGAAATATCTTATTACTACCCTTCTTACTTTCCTTTTCAATTTTAACAATACCATCATTAATTTGTTGAATTGTATCATCGACTGGCTGTACACCTGTTTGTAATACTGGTATACCTGGTATGGCTGTATCTTTATTTTCCGAACGTTCACTTACATCAGCTTTACTACTGCTGGTATCTAATTTGTTTAATTCGACATTACTATTCCCCTGAGAACCTTTACGTTTTAAGGAGGGTTGTTTCGGTTCCACAAAGGCAGCTTCTTGCATACCTAAACAGATTATATCATATTGTTTCTCCGATTGTGTTTTTAATGTATTAATTACATCTTTCGAATTAGTAGTTAATTCTTTTACATTATTGGCAAGTGAATCAGTGGTGAGTGCATCTACCGGGTATTTAGTTGATGATATTGTAGGGTTGATAATGCCATTTGGTGGTACCCATTGACTAAAAGATTCAGGCGTTGGTTCTGCGTTGCCAATGTTTGCTGAGCATATTAACACTGAGAGATTACTGGTAGTGGTATCCTCCTCGTCCTTATCATTATTTGTTGTGTTATCCGCCATATTAGCACTGTTGTTATTATTAATATTAGAATCGGTACCACTGCCACTACTACTTAACTTCCTTATCAATTTGTCCTTCGCCTCAAGCTCTGATTCAAGTCTCTTCTTTTCAGTATCTAATTTATTAACCACAATTGCAAATCCGGTACGTTCGTCTTTTAATTGTTGTTTTAATGCCTCTTCTGCTGTTGACATTATTTATTTCATTAGAATGTAGGTATATGCCAACCTCAACAACAAAAGCTCAAACAACAACAACACTTCCTACGATACCTAATGAACACGGAGCAATAGATTTCAGCGGTATCCTTCAGGATACCCGGTGGCCGACCAGAATGAATGCTCCCCTCCATCCAGCAAATCCATCATTAATTTGTTGGTATTATGTTCAGGTCGGGATATCGCATCGGCTCCATATATTAATCGAATAGAGAGTCTATATTTACTACTTTTCATCTAATAATCGAACGGGGACTTTACTCTATCTCTCCACACACACTACAATAATAGACAATCAATAATTGCAAAACAGATTAAAAAATGACAAACTCTTGGAATAGCTTTCTTTTTTCGACAGCTCTTTCCTATGTTGTACCACCACAAACATCTTCTACTACTACAGATAATAGCACTACATCATTCCAATCCTCAGCATCTAATGCATTATCACAATCATGTTCAAATTATTGGCATGTAGAACTACTTCAAAAGATACAACAAGTGTACCCCTCCTCAACTAATAACGATGACATATCAACAAACAATAATGATAAAGTATCATCAATAAATTATGGTTCATATATTCTAACAGCTATATTCTTAGCTGACCGATTGGTACATCGTTTATCATTGCAACTTGTCAGTGATCATCTTCCCGATATTGATGAAGGTAAAGATATAAGAATTGGTATAGCAATACCCGAAGGTCCATTCCTACCACTATACATATTAACAATTCATGCTATTAATGTAGCCATATCTCAATACAACTGGCAAACAACGTTTACTTTTGACAAAGAACAAACTAGTAGTATGAGAGTAAAGAGTGTAGTGCTAATACCAATGGATGCCAACGAGGCACGAGAACGGTTTCGCCATATGATATTAGATTCAAAACCTAATTTGATATTAGTTGCTAGTGGCAAAGATTGGGATAATGTACAGAGTATATTGAATAGTAGTAATGATAAGAATGAAAATAATGAGATGTTAGATGTTGAATTGGTTGACTTTGCAATGTTACTTGAGGAAGCGCTGTCTACTTTAAAATTACATATTGAGAATAACAATGGTATAGATTCAATTGTAGAGAAGCTTTGGTCATCTGATATACGGAAAGAATGTTTGGTGCAATACCCTCACATTTCATCCGATTGTCATGATGTGGCTAAGCTGGTTGCTCTCGGTTTGGTTAGACTGCTAACGTCATCATCCATAGAAGAAGAAACATCATCCGTATCATCATCCAATACTCCACATTCATCACTTTCGACGCCGCGAGAAATCATGTCACACATAGTATACACCTCCGGAACAACCGGCAAACCAAAAGGATGCATTAGTTCATTAGCATCATTACAACATTACATCCAATCCAAAAATATAGCACATGATATTAATAAACAATCAAATGTCTTATTAGCAAGTGCTATAACATTTGATCCATGTTTAAGTGATGTATTGGCAACTTGTGCTGTGAATGGTACGTTGTGTTTAGCATCAAGAGATTTACTTTACAGTCGTTCTGATGATGGACTTAGTAGTAGTAATGAGATTGAAAGTTGCTATAGAGGATTGACAAAGCTTTTACGACAATTGAATATAACACATGTGTTATGTACGCCTACTTTATGGGCAACAGTTGAGGGTAGTCCATTGAAGAATATTTTACCATCATTACAAGTTGTAGCACTGGGCGGTGAGCCTATACCAAGAGCAATGGTAAAGGTGTGGGCACGTACTAAAAGCAAGGGTCGAGATAATGTAGACGAATATAATAGACGATTCCCGCGATTGTGTTCGACTTATGGTGTAACGGAGGCTTGTGTATATCAAACGTTTGGTGAGATTGTACTGTTGGATGATTGTTCAAATGATAACAAGTCGGGTCAAAGCGTGGGTCTTCCTCTGTTGGGTACCAATATACACATTTGTCATTCAAACTCAGAAGAGATAGATCAAAGCAACACCACAATATTGAGACAAGTGGAGAAAAATGTCAACTCTTCAGAGCCTGTAATTGGAGAAGTAATTATATCAGGAGAACAGGTTGATGAAATGAGTTCCTATCTCAACTTACCAGATCTTACATCACGAGTATTTGTTGTTCAATCTCATAATGGTGGAGAGAGGAGGCACTTCTATCGAACTGGCGATCTTGGATATATCAATCAAAGCACAGGTAATCTGCATATCGTAGGACGTATCAAGGGTGATGGAATGGTAAAGATAAATGGTATTAGAATTGAGCTTGCCGAGATTGAGAACTCGGTCATTGATGATGCCTTGACAAGTGATGAAGAAGGAAGCCTTGTAGTTGATTGTATGGCAAAGTTGTCCATAAGTACCAACGACAAATCAGACAATGGGTATGAACACAAGCAACTGGTTGCATACTGTGTACTCTCGGCTGCTGCAATTTCAGAACTTGATACGCCACCGAAAGATTTAAAGAGGGGTATGATGGTATCGCCAAGTCCTCTTCTCTCTGTGTTGAGGACACGTTGTGATCGGAGAGTACGGAAAGGCTGCACTCCTAGCTTCTTTGTGATAGTAGATCGATTTCCGCTCTCACCGACGGGAAAGCGTAATCGTTTGGCTTTACCAACACTTGGTGATTGCTGTATCATGGCCAGAGAGTCAAATGGTGACAGTCTTAGGGACTATAGCAAAGTAGGCGCTATTGTAGCAAACAAGCTGCAGGAATGCCTAAATTTACAACCATGCCAACGTCAATTGGTCACCCTCGATGCCAACTTCTTCACTCTTGGTGGCGATTCATTGGCTGCTACACGTCTTGTTCGGAGCTTATATGCCGAATATCATGGAATACTAAACTCAAGAAACCTTGGTGGTAGCACTGGAGTGCTTGACGGCCCATTCTCGGCAAGGTATTTGCTTGAAGCAGATACACTTGGCGACTATGTGAAGCATCTAGAATCCAAGTCGGCATTTCAAGTCAATAAAGAGAGTAACGGGGATGGTGTAAGTAAAGTCGATGATCGAAAAGATGATACCGCCACTAAGCCAAACGAGAAGGAACAATCCACAGATCCTCTGTATGAACACCTCGTCGAAGCGATTACTCTTGGCCAAACGGCTGTTGCCTCGTCCTTGTTAGATCTTGGAGTTGATCCAAACTCAATGGAACACAAAGGACGGTTGGGTAAGGTTCGAGATAGAAACAAACAACGAGCTACCTTCAAGAGCAATCCACTTCATCTCGCTTGTTCAAGAGGTAATCCATATCTTGTGAAGCGATTGCTTTCTTGTGGATGTAAAGCCAACAGCCCAGATGCAACAGGATCATTTCCAATACATTTAGCCTGCTCTCGTATAGATGATAGTAGCGTCGATGCTAGGGAAGAAGATTTCAATAGATTGCAATGTGTCAAGCTACTTCTAGATTCTGGAAAGACACCGATATCAATCAAAGATGGAAATAAACAGACAATATTACATAGTGCAGCAAGATCGGGTCATGAAGAGTTGTTGAAATATATCATGATACAGTGGAGAATTGTATCTGAGACAACTGGAATGTCATTTAAGTCACATAGCAATATACCGGGAAGGATATATGATTGGCAAGATAGATGGTTTCGAACGGTATGTATATAGTGATGTGTTATCTTGGTGCTATACATCTATCCTGACTTATTTCATCTCGATATAATAAAGCCTGTACACTGGGCTGTATTGAATGAGAGAATTGCTGCTCTTCGAATACTACTTGACGGAGGATGTTCTGCTTTTCCAGCAAAGCCCAAGTTGGGTGTGTCAAAACGAACAACCAGCGTGATAATAGAAAGTCCCCTTGATATGTGCACAAGACTATATGGTAATGATAGCGAAGTGGGTATAGAAATTAGCCAGTTACTATCAAATGCAGAGTACTAGAAGAACTCAAACCTTCTACCATAAAGAGTCAACATGTTATGTAATTAGAGAATTACATATTGATATCAATCATGTGTTCACAATAATCTAATATTTCAATCAGATTTACTTAGCTAGCATCTTTTGACCATACGTCTACCTGGAGTATAACGAGAAGTGAATGATATTATTCGCACTATCTTTTCTTTGTAGCACCTTTATGATTTTATACTCCGATTAAGAGTTGGCAAAAAATCGAAATCTGAGGCATGAAACCTGCCAACATGGGGCTGTAAAAGTATGGTGGAGGGACCTACAATCATGCTGGGAGTGTTCATCACTTTGATATACGCCTATACAATTTCAAACAACCACTATTGTAGCAAGCCTACATCTCTGAGGTGCCACTTGATGGCCAAATGTTACCTGAGAGTGGACAAAAAATCGACATCTGAGGCATGAAACCTGCCAACATGGGGCTGTAAAAGTATGGTGGAGAGACTTGCAATCATGCTGGAAGTGTTCATCACTTTGATATACACCTATACAATGCCAAACAACAACTATTGTAGCAAGCCTACATCTCTGAGGTGCCACTTGATGGCCAAATGTTACCTGAGAGTGGACAAAAAATCGACATCTGAGGCATGAAACCTGCCAACATGGGGCTGTAAAAGTATGGTGGAGAGACTTGCAATCATGCTGGGAGTGTTCATCACTTTGATATACACCTATACAATGCCAAACAACAACTATTGTAGCAAGCCTACATCTCTGAGGTGCCACTTGATGGCCAAACATTACCTGAGAGTGGGCAAAAAATCGAGATCTGAGGCAAGAAACCTGCCAACATGGGGCTGTAAAAGTATGGTGGAGAGACTTGCAATCATGCTGGGAGTGTTCATCACTTTGATATACACCTATACAATGCCAAACAACCACTACTGTAGCAAGCCTACATCTCTGAGGTGCCACTTGATGGCCAAACATTACCTGAGAGTGGGCAAAAAATCGAGATCTGAGGCAAGAAACCTGCCAACATGGTGCTGTAAAAGTATGGTGGAGGGACCTACAATCATGCTGGGAGTGTTCATCACTTTGTTATACACCTATACAATGCCAAACAACAACTATTGTAGCAAGCCTACATCTCTGAGGTGCCACTTGATGGCCAAACATTACCTGAGAGTTGGCAAAAAATCGAGATCTGAGGCAAGAAACCTGCCAACATGGTGCTGTAAAAGTATGGTGGAGGGACCTACAATCATGCTGGGAGTGTTCATCACTTTGATATACACCTATACAATGCCAAACAACCTCTACTGTAGCAAGCCTACATCTCTGAGGTGCCACTTGATGGCCAAACGTTACCTGAGAGTTGGCAAAACTTCTAATTCTAGATTTGAGGCATAAAATCTGCCAACAGCCAACATGGTGCTGTAAAAGTATGGTGGAGAGACTTGCAATCATGCTGGGAGTGTTCATCACTTTGATATACACCTATACAATGCCAAACAACCTCTACTGTAGCAAGCCTACATCTCTGAGGTGCCACTTGATGGCCAAACGTTACCTGAGAGTGGGCAAAAAATCGAGATCTGAGGCAAGAAACCTGCCAACATGGTGCTGTAAAAGTATGGTGGAGGGACCTACAATCATGCTGGGAGTGTTCATCACTTTGGTATATACCTATACAATGCCAAACAACCTCTACTGTAGCAAGCCTACATCTCTGAGGTGCCACTTGATGGCCAAACGTTACCTGAGAGTTGGCAATAATTCGAGATCTGAGGCATGAAATTGAAAGTTTCAATGAAACCTGCCAACATGGTGCTGTAAAAGTGTGTGGTGCTGTAAAAGTATGGTGGAGGGACCTACAATCATGCTGGGAGTGTTCATCACTTTGATATACACCTATACAATGCCAAACAACCACTATTGTAGCAAGCCTACATCTCTGAGGTGCCACTTGATGGCCAAATGTTACCTGAGAGTGGACAAAAAATCGACATCTGAGGCATGAAACCTGCCAACATGGGGCTGTAAAAGTATGGTGGAGAGTTTTGCAATCATGCTGGGAGTGTTCATCACTTTGATATATACCTATACAATGCCAAACAACCTCTACTGTAGCAAGCCTACATCTCTGAGGTGCCACTTGATGGCCAAACATTACCTGAGAGTGGGCAAAAAATCGAGATCTGAGGCACAAGAAACCTGCCAACATGGTGCTGTAAAAGTATGATGGAGGGACCTACAATCATGCTGGGAGTGTTCATCACTTTGATATATACCTATACAATGCCAAATAACCTCTACTGTAGCAAGCCTACATCTCTGAGGTGCCACTTGATGGCCAAACGTTACCTGAGAGTGGGCAAAAAATTGGGATTTTTCCTGATCCAAGGCAAGAAACCTGCTAACATGGGGCTGTAAAAGTATGGTGGAGAGACTTGCAATCATGCTGGGAGTGTTCATCACTTTGGTATATACCTATACAATGCCAAACAACCTCTACTGTAGCAAGCCTACATCTCTGAGGTGCCACTTGATGGCCAAACGTTACCTGAGAGTTGGCAATAATTTGAGATCTGAGGCATGAAACCTGCCAACATGGTGCTGTAAAAGTATGGTGGAGGGACCTACAATCATGCTTGGAGTGTTCATCACTTTGGTATACACCTATACAATGCCAAACAACCTCTACTGTAGCAAGTCTACATCTCTGAGGTGCCACTTGATGGCCAAACGTTTGCTGAGAGTGGGCAAAAAATTGGGATTTTTCCAGATCTAAGGCATAAAATCAGCCATCATGGTGCTGTAAAAGTATGGTGGAGAGACTTGCAATCATGCTGGGAGTGTTCATCACTTTGATATACACCTATACAATGCCAAACAACCTCTACTGTAGCAAGCCTACATCTCTGAGGTGCCACTTGATGGCCAAACGTTACCTGAGAGTTGGCAATAATTTGAGATCTGAGGCATGAAACCTGCCAACATGGTGCTGTAAAAGTATGGTGGAGGGACCTACAATCATGCTTGGAGTGTTCATCACTTTGGTATACACCTATACAATGCCAAACAACCTCTACTGTAGCAAGTCTACATCTCTGAGGTGCCACTTGATGGCCAAACGTTTGCTGAGAGTGGGCAAAAAATTGGGATTTTTCCAGATCTAAGGCATAAAATCAGCCATCATGGTGCTGTAAAAGTATGGTGGAGAGACCTACAATCATGCTGGGAGTGTTCATCACTTTGATATACACCTATACAATGCCAAACAACCTCTACTGTAGCAAGCCTACATCTCTGAGGTGCCACTTGATGGCCAAACGTTACCTGAGAGTTGGAAAAAAATCAAGATCTGAGGCATGAAACCTGCCAACATGGTGCTGTAAAAGTATGGTGGAGGGACTTGCAATCATGCTGGGAGTGTTCATCACTTTGGTATATACCTATACAATGCCAAACAACCTCTACTGTAGCAAGCCTACATCTCTGAGGTGCCACTTGATGGCCAAACATTACCTGAGAGTTGGCAAAAATTCTAGATCTGAGGCATGAAACCTGCCAACATGGTGCTGTAAAAGTATGGTGGAGGGACCTACAATCATGCTGGGAGTGTTCATTACTTTGGTATATACCTATACAATGCCAAACAACCTCTACTGTAGCA
>Ga0214481_100548_pt1 | contig 18859 bp, 7 predicted proteins | sample M1_20Mar14CPVII9_4_FD_165057 | JGI IMG/M metagenome (GOLD analysis project Ga0214481, IMG submission 165057) | Marine eukaryotic communities from Monterey Bay, California, United States - M1_20Mar14CPVII9sort6BwellG10 | ecosystem: Environmental > Aquatic > Marine > Unclassified | place: USA...
CTTCAGCTACTGCCAACAACAATCTGTTAAAGAGAGCGTCAAGTGAAGGACCAAATAGTTCTCAATGGGCAAATAAGAATGATCAAAAACTTCAATCTGCAAAGTCTTTTCATGGTCCAATATCACCAACTACTCAACAAAACAAACGTAGTGGTTCTGCCAAGTCTAATCGAAAGGCAAGACGGAAGAAGAGAGAGAAGAAACAGATGGAAGAGAATTCAAAGATTCATATCCTAGTTGCTGAATCTGATGAGGTATGTACATATCTGCCTTTTATGTGTTGTATCTTTTGTCTAGTCTTCTCTGTGTCTCATAATATTATGATCATCACATCCCTCCTCTATTTTAGAACACTAACAAGTTGGCTAAGCGATTGTTGGAAAAGAAGGGATACAAGGTTGACTCTGTCTCCAATGGTATTGATTGTTTCAAGGCATTGGAAAGTAGTAGTGTGACATATTCAGTATTGCTAGTGAATGAGAATCTAAGCGGTAAAGATGATGCCGTGTCAATTGGGACATGGATTAGACAGAATGAGACTACACTCAATACTCAAGTCAAGATGAGAATATTAGTCATGGTACGAAATAACATACTGTCAATCAATTATCATGCATATGAGGAGACTGATGTGGATGGATTCCTACCCATGCCATTGGAAGGCTCTAAATTGATACCATCAGTGAAGAAGGCAGTGTCAAGCTACTTGGAATCCGAGCGTTTAGTTGAGGAGGAAAGACTTCGGATTAAACGAATTGCCGATGCCAATGTTAGTGCAGTTGAGAAAAGTGAAGAGGAAGCTGCTGCAAAAAGCAAAGAACGACAGAAACAAAAGCGTAAGAAGGCCAAATCATCTAGATCCAAGAAGCAAGCCATTTCTGGACAACTATCATCCAACCAACTCAAGAAGAAGGAACCTGTTGCCTATGAATCCGAGTTTCAGTATGATGAGAATACAAAGTTTCCGTATGCAATACTTGAAAACTGTTCTGCAGAATCAACTACACCTACAGAAGAGAACAAGCCGTGGTGTAATCTCATCGTTTGTCAGGATGTATTTGATACATTTGAACGGTTCAAGATATTCTTCTTGCCCATGGTATCAAGATATGCTGGGATGAAAATCTTATTATGGAATTATCCCGGTCAAGCCTTCACTTCATTCTCAGAGGATGCTAATCTTAACAACAAGTACCATGCCGACTGTCTTGCCAAGTTGTTAGATCATTTAAAAGACAACGAAAAGGGCAGATTCAATGTAGATGATCGCTTCTTCATGTTGGCACATGGTAGTGGTGCTTCGATTGCAACCTACTTTGCTGCAACTCAACGCTTGACAAGTCTCAAGGGAATTATTCTTGTCAATGGACTCTCACATGTGGACTCTCATTATGCATCCGTCTTCCATGATTGTAGAAATGTATTCTCCTGCTCACCTGAGAGTCGTCCCGATCTGCCAGTTTACTTTTATGCCCGGTTTCTATTCTCTCCAAGTTATCTGAGCAAGACATCATCATCACTAGCATTGAATGTGTATACTGCAGTTCACAATCCAATCACACTAACTGGAAGGAAGCGATTGTGTCAGGGTGTGCTGAATCATATTGATACTCGACCATTGTTGAAGGATATTGCCTCGCCAATTATTTCTATTCACGGAGAAAATGCCACTTTGGTCCGTGCTGTACATTCATCTGAATTCCTCAATGGTAGACGAAGCTGTTCGACTATACCCCAAGCTCTCCGAGGTGGGAATAGAACTGCAATCGTCATGATGAAGGGTGGACATGAGTTGTTTCAAGAAAAGAAGTATCACATTTCTTTACTTGTAGAGCAAATTCTCACGGGCTTTCATGATAAGGTTCGTGTTGTACATCAACATAGTCATAATCAAACTGCGGCACAACCATTAAAGGAGTTAAATGTACAAAATAACAACAACAACCCTGCAGCAATGGAGCCAGCGGCCAACTTTCGACAGCCAACCAAAAAGTTTGAGGATAAGTTTATAGATCAGATAGTTAAGGAAGGTAGAGGTGAAGGTCGAGCATCGTGGGACAAGTATCAAGATGAGATTATGACAGATAAGTCTCCCTCAAAGAGCAATACTAATGCCCAACAAAAGGAAATAAATCCTCAAAAGGCAACCAGTCCAATAGCACCAAAGAAGGAGTTTGATCCAAATGATTATCCCGAAGTGAAAGAGTACATGGCATGGCGTATAAAACGACACAAGAAACGACTAGCTGCATTGGATCGTTCGGCTCGTGTCATCCAATGTGCGTTGCGGTGTTTTATGGCAAAGACAATGATGAATCGAGTACGAAAACAAATTGCTGCCACTGTAATTCAAAGGTATGTTCGAGGTATATTCGGGCGGAATATATATCAAATGAAGAAGAAGGAATTGTGGGCGGCCATGTTTGTTCAGCGTGCTATTCGTGGTCACAAGGGACGGTGCACTTCCTATAATAAGCGTATGGAGCGGAGAGCACAAATGAATGTTGCTAGAATGATGCGTGGTATTGCTGCTCGGCGTAGGTTCCGTGCCATCTTGATCAAGAGAGAGAAGTCAGCGACAAGAATTCAGAGTATATGGCGAATGCATACAGCCATTGTTCTGAAGAAGTATCATAGAAGACGTAGAGATGCCTCGGCTGCAATACAACGAGTATATCGAGGTCGTCTTGGTCGAAGAAAGGCAACACTTGAAAGAGACAAGTACATCTTTAGCCGTAGTCAGAATAGTGGTATCGAAATGGGACGTCAAATGTTGGCTGAACATAAACTCCACGCCACTAAACTGCAATCTGAAATCTCTCTCCTTAATCAACAAAAAGACAAGATGGAGAGGCAGATCGAGTTCCATTTGACAGAGATTAGTAACTTTGAAAGCAATGTATCCGAATTGGAAAAGAAGATGCATCACCTTAGCAAGGTAGAACGACAGTCATTAGGTGTTCTAGACAATACCAAGGAGCATGAGATGAGGGAGGAGAAGAGACGAATGGATGAAGAGTTTAGTGAAACATTGGTCAAGATTTCTGATCGTAAAGAAAAGCTTGAAAAGTTGGAACAGACATTTGAGAAACTATTGCGAGATAGACAAGAAAAGTTTGGTCAATTGAAGAATCTCGAAGGCAAACTTGCCATATTGCTTGATGCTCAAGACACTACTCTCGAAGGAATTCGTAGAAAACAAGATGAGCGGATTGATAGTGTTGCGGCATCACCACGGCAACAACATCCTCCTATCAATACTCCCAACATCAATCACGGTCATCGTCCACCCATGCCATCAGCTTCGACTCATCGACAACCACCACCGACAAGGCAAGTCCCTAGCAATAATAATCAACAGCAGCAATACTATTCTGGTGGACCTACCGAAAAGGACAAGATGCAGGCTGCCCAATTGATTGATTCGACAGAGACCATGATGAAGTTTGGTTTCATGAGCATGAGTCTGACATACTTTAGCTCATTGAACATGATGAGAGCAATGCAAAAAGTAGCCATGAATGATACCTTGGCTAGTAATGGGCCTCTGGATGGAGGCGGTGCACAACAATATCCAAACCAGAATCCTGGTGGTGGTGGCAGTCCACAGATGATGCCAACTCGAAGTACTCCGCTGGGTGGTAAGAACTCGGCTGTTAGTGTCGAAAGTTGGAGTGTTAATGATGTTTCAAGATGGTTGACCTCGATCAGTCTATCACAGTATCAATCATCCTTTAAGGAGGGTGCCGTGGATGGATCATTCTTATGTGAACTTACGGATGATGATTTGAGAAATACATTGGGTGTTGAGCATCGTCTTCATCGGAAGAAGATTCTGTTTAGTATTCGGTGCTTGAAGAATTATGCCGAGGCTCAGGCGACGGCTTTTGCTCAACAGCAACAACAACCACCGACTACCCATACATCTCAAAATGTGAATGTTAATCAACCACAACATTATAGTACTGGTGGTGGTGGTAGGAGTGTTGCTTCAGTGATTTCTCCAAACTCCACCATTTATGATGAAAGTAACAACAATATGGCCGAGTCCATGAATCATCGAGGATCGTCGTATTCATCAAATCACGATAGACAACAACAACAACAACATTCACAGTATCATGAATCACCCATGTCAAGATCACCGCCAGAAGCTGCTAGGTCAAATTCTATCCTTGACATGATGACTCCATCAAGACCTGAGACTAATAAGTCTTCTGTTCTTAACTTTGAACAACTTCGAGGCTGGGTACGACATCAAAAGCATGAACGTTTACGAGAAGCATTAGAGCATGTGTCAGATTCTCCCTTCCATACGAGACATATACGAATACAGTTCATTGAGGATATCGGCACAGCCTATACTGATCAATTTGATCGTGAGCCATTCAACTTGAATCGAGTTGATAACCACGGCAATACGCTCATGCACATTGCTGCTCAGACTGGTAACATTCGAATAGGCAAGCTCCTCCTCCGTAAAGGAGCCAATCCAAATCATCAGAATAAGCAAGGTCAAACACCTGGTCACTTTGCTGTTGCATATCACTTCTTCAAGTTTGCTAGTTGGCTCTTTGATGAGAGGGGAGGTGGTGGAGATGATCTTTTAACAAACATGTTTGGTCTCGGGCCGTATGATGGTCTTTCTCCTGGTGATGAATGATTGTGAGAGCATAACAGTGGATAACTTTTATAATAATAATTTGTCATTTATAAGTTACCATACCATTGCCTAACCTACTTCAACCAATGCCTATGTAGAATTTACATATCACTCCGTTACTATAATATTATGATTCATCTAAGGGCTCTTTCGTCTGCTTTAATGAGAATTTTGAAGTCAAAGCCATGTGCTCATCCCTGAAAGCATTCACAATCCTCTCCTCCGTGGTCAAAATCGAAGTGGGCTGCAATATTGGCAAGCACAGGTCGAATTGGGTCTTCACATACACAATGCTTATATTCTTTGAAATTCCAAAAGCATAGGCATGACTGTCCACCTACATGTCCTTCACCTAACGCATTTATCGTGTCCTCAACCAAACTGTGTATAGGGTCAACACAAATGCAAAGGTCTTTTGATCCACGTGAGGGGCCGAGATCTTTCAACGCATCAGCCGTAGTGTCTTGAAACTCCTGTGAGAAATCTCCAGTAGTATCGCCAGTACCAGTAGAACCACCACCTGTCCGACGACAAATCTGACGACGTGAACTCCACTTGTATCCATCTAGGCGGTTGCATCTCCTTGGGTTACGCACACGTCTACAGCGTCTAGAACTCTGGCCTATGATAAGTTCAAGAATAATATTAAGGTATGAGAACACCAACAGAAGAAACCTCTTAACAAGCTACTTCTTTGTAACTTACCATTAACCGACATGGCAAGCATGGTAATTAGGAGAATACAGTATATAATAATGGTTTGCATGTCTCTTGTTGGTTATATATTTGTCTGTTTGTTTGTTTGTTTGTTTGTTTTGTTGTTTCTGTTTGGTGTTATCTACTCTTCTGTTTATTTATGAGCACAGTGTTGATGCTTAGTAATCTCGCATAGCAAGACCAAGTAAGGAGCAGGCTTCTTATAATGTGAGCCTTCCAAGATTGGTGTGTCAGATCGAGAAAGGACAGAGCTCTCATTTCTTATCAGCATCACACCCAACAGATTCTCATTCCGAAAGGCTTCCTAATGTTTCCTGTCCATCCCTATGCCCATATTGCAGAAATCAACGCCTCTTCCTTACTACATTCGTCAAGTCTAAGACCGACAGTGTTAATCATCCTCGGATTCTTCAGCAAATATGCCTGTCTTAAAACTAACTTGAAAAGTAGTCTCGGTATCGAAACAAGTGCAACCCATTCCGCCTTTCCATCCAACGGGAGTTGGATCAGAGCATACACAATGGTGCTTGAAATCTAAGTCTGTTGCAAATGGGGAGGAGGTAAACTCTATAGAGAAGCAGTTTGATCCTCCCTCCAAATATCCAAGAGCATGTGCAGTAGCTTCGACGATCAGATTCGATTCATTGAGACATATAGCAAGGTCGACTGAAGCTGTAGAACCAGAAGCCAAAGATTGGTAGGCGTCTCTACCAACCTTCATAAATCTATCAGCCATATCCGATGGCAGGACTTTGACACTATTGATGTCATCCAATGCATTTGTCAAAAGTGTTTCAACCTCCTGCTCTTGTACTGCATCTGTCATTAAGGGTGTGTCTAAATCATCACCTCTGACGTCATCACAGCATATCTTACATTGTTTTGGTAAGCGGCCATACTTGCAACGAGTCTTACCAGTTCTTGAGTTAATCCTACACCGAGATGTACATCTATTCTTATCAATCATACAGTCATTCCTACACAAGTACCCAGTAGGCGTGAAGTGTTGTTGCAGCTCCCTCAGACCGCCAGTGCTACAGCCACCTTCAATATCGAGAAAAGATGAGTTGAGTAAGAGAATGTAAGCAATAATAAACAATCGGTTGACTTATTATGAGTTGACACTTTCGACATGTAGTACTTACCATTATCAGCCATAGCAAGGATTGCAATAAAATATGTAATGAGAGATCTCATCGTCTCTATGCAGTTGTCTCTATTCTTTGATTCTTTGTTATTCTTATTATGTTGGATTCCGTTTTGTTTTATGAGCCTCTTTAGAGCTTAGTAAAAGAGAACTCCGACAGCCTTCTCATCACAGTAGGGAGAAGATGTTCATATCATATCTTAATCCAAGAACGATCTGAATGGAGTTCTCATTCCTGGTGATCAAGACGGGGCTCATCTCTCGTCACCAATCTCTCACCCACTTATTCTTCAGGTACCAAATGTTGATCAATTGTTATTATCAGTGACAGTATAAACCAACAAGTCATATAAATACAAACTTTTGGACTTACCTTGCCTAAACTATCATACTTGAGTGTCCTTAGAAACTTTTCAGTTTCCTCATCGGCAAAGGCTGATGCCGATGATTGACAGCTGTCGCTATGCGTCATTTGACCTTCACCTTCCTCCTCTTTCTTACTTGGCCTTATGGTATCTTTATCACATAGAATTTCTGCGAGTAGTAACACTATCAGTCCGATGGAAACAATCACTGCCATTACTCTAAACATGTATCGGGCACCAAGTGTTTCTTGTATCCAACCAGCAACGATCAATCCTGTCACAATACCAGAATAGGTCACAAACATGAGTATACCTTGGCCTGCAGCTTCGTGTCCATCTGGTATTATTCTTGAAATGAATTCTACACTTCCTGCTTTCGATCCTGCATAGCTAACTCCATGTAATAACTCTAGCATCAAAACAATGTACATCTTGCCGTATGGAATGAGAGTATAGCCAACAACTCGGATGACATATGCAACACCAGCACCAAGTAGCATATGTCCACATCCATACCGTTGTAGCATTAATGGTGCTATCGAAAACGCTGGCACTTCAACAGCAACTGTAAAGACGACCGTCAGTCCATCCATGGCATCCGATGCTCCCAGTGTCTCAAAGAAGATGAATGCAAGATTATCAACGACGGCAATGCCCATGGCGAGGAGAAAAGTGAAGAGCATAATTGCCTTTGCATAATTCGTCTTGCATATCATACACATCAGTTCATAATTTGATACATCCTCATCCTTTGATATTGTCTCTTTATTTTGATATCCATTGTTATTTGAGCTACTAACATCATCAAAGATTACACTATACTTCTTGAAGCTTCCTGACGTGTCCCTACTTAACCCCCACAAGTATATTCCCATTCCGATATATGATAGAATAGTACTGATGATAAGGAAGATGTATAGGAAGTTGAATCCATATTGATCAATACCGACACCTGCAATGAATGATCCAAGTCCCCAACATAAAGCTCCGTACATTCTCTCTTTGCCAAAGTCTACTGTTGATGAATTCTCTGCAAAATGTAAATGCGCGAGAGCTAATCCATCTAATGTTGGTGCTACTACTCCTAAACTAACTGCATATATACATCTCATTGCTACATGCCAAACTAATACTAACTTTGTATCTGTTGATGAATTCATGTAATGTGGTATTCCATGACCAAGGAATGATAGTGTTCCCAATGTTAAAAACAGAGTTAAAACTTTTATCCTTCCATATCCCCACTGAGTAGCTTTCTTTTCCTGTGCATCGGCATAACTACCACCCCATGTTGATACACAACCTGCTATACCGTACTGCAGTGCGAATGTTAATCCAATTATACCATCTGTAAAGTTATTAGGTGATAGATGTTGCAGTAAGGGAGCTGTAAATTTACCAACTGTTAATGTATTCCATATGAATATAGCACAGTATAATAATCGCGGACGGAATGCTGTTATAGTTTTGTTATTTGATGTATTGTCCATATCTTGTGTCTCTTTTCAATGAATCTATTTTAATCGCACCGTATCAATAATTCCGCTGCAGATGACGGACAAATCAGATCAAATGTATTGTATTAGATGGGCGGATAGGTATTGAATTGGAGTGTATTGCCAGCATCAACTACATATACCAACAACTGTAGGTATGCGCTCTACATAGTGCTGAGCACTGAGCGCTGCCTCAATAAATAACTTTTCTCCCTTGGTAATACTTAAGATACCAAGGGAGAAAAGTCGGCATTTTTCAACTAATTGTTTGATGCACCGTCCTTGCCGTGTTTATCGTTGATATGTATAGCAAATAAACACTGACAATGGACAGTATACACCCTCCTTTTACAGATAATATTGGCTGTTCCTCTCAGAGTGAGAATTATAATCAGCCGCAGACAGGATACCCTACACAAAATCAATTGCAACAACAACATCTCCACGCTCAAACTGCAACAACTGATACTAATACCACCTCACAACATATACCACAACAGCAATCTAATACTACAATACCAACATCGATAATATCAAACATGTCACAACGTAACCAAACAGCATTAGTTAAAACACAAAGTGGACGTCATATATGGTGGATGAATAATAGTATACCCTCACATCGTAATGAAATTATATTGAAACGTAGATTGAAATATTTACAACAACAGCAAGAGAAGAAGGAGAATGTTAATAATATTGGCACCGAGATTAATGGGGAGGTTGGTTTGACGGATGATTGTTCACCGCCGCAGCAAGAGCAAGAGGTCATGCAATCAAATTTTTGTTCACATGCACCATCACATGCACCATCTTTGCTTGATAGTCTACCTGAAGAGGAAGAATCAGCTGCAGTATTGCTACCCAATGCAATGAATACTGAGAAACAACTCTACACTTCCGTGGAGAATACTAGTGAGTATTTACAACAACAACCGAATGAGATATCACTTGAAACAAGCAGTGAAATAATATTACCCACCAACAAATTATCACACAATAACAATAATATTATTGGCCATGTACGCTCATCAAGTAGTGAATCATCCATATTATTCGGAGATGATACAATTTATATATTAACAGAAGCAGATTCATGTTTAAATACTAACATTCCTCAACCTCAACTGGATGTACCATCTACTAATACATTTCCATCACTGAATGAACCAACAATAACAACTCAATGCAATAATAATTTAGATGAAAGTAGTATTATACCAAAAGTGCAATTATCAACAACAAGTAAATCAACATATCTTGATTTTGGTGAAGAGAATGTTGTTGGTAATATGTCTTGTCAATCGTTTGTCATTCAAGCTCCTTCCTCTTCAACTGAACTACAAATGGAATATCAAATCAAATTAAATAAAAGTGTACCAAACACCGGCATTTCATGTAGTTTATATAATATGTCTGGTCAATCTCCTTCCGATTCTACATCTACATATACAATTAATCTACAGCAAGCTAGATCTAAAATGATACATGTAATGTGGTCACCAATAAATAGTGGATGTATACGTGAAAAGATTAGTATGGAGGTTACAACTTTAAATATGGAATGGAAACAAGATGTTGTTATTGTTGGTGAAGCTCAACAATGTGGGGATCAATTAGCTACAAGACACAATATGGAGGAGGAGTCGAATGAGGTACCATTGGAAAGAAGTAATAATAACATGGTATCTGAAATGACTAATGACACATTGGACTATTCAGGTGACATTTCTGAAAGTTGGCAAAGTGATGATGGAATAGGTCAAGTGCAATATGATAAGTCACAACAAGGAGAGAAGAATGATTACATTGAGTTACATCAAACAACAGGAGAAGAGCAGCGGAGAGAGTCATCACTACTAACAGATAGTTGGAATGATGAGATGGAGGATATGCTTGAAACTAAACATTCGAATGCTTTTTCGTATGATGATAGTGCTGTTGATGAAGTTGATGATGAAGAAGGAGATGTGAAGGTTCAAGTGGTTGGCTCTCAGTGTGAAAAGGAGGAAGTGGATTATATGCAAGACGTCAAGAATGATTCATATACACCGCAAACTGACGTCACGCCAAACTTGCATACACCGCAAACTGAGCAGGATTGTTATGAAGAAGCTGAACATATCGAGGGAGTTCAGCAACAAGAAGATGAAGAGGTACCAATGGTTTCCTTGGAATTGTCCGAGATTGAAGAGAAAGATTATAATGATACATATGAAGAAGAACTGAATCAACTCGATTCATATGAGGAGGAAGATGTACATGAACGTAACGGTGGTCAAGACCAGGTGATTGAAGAAGAAGAAGATAGTTTTGAACATCAAGATCCTCCAGTAGTATGGACGGCTCTGCCACTTGTACCGATTGATGAGAGGAGTAGAAGCTTTAGTAGTTCTGAATCGAGTGAAGAAGATTTGAGGTTAGATAATGTGACGAATCTTCTTGCTCTTGATGATGTGGATATATCATCCGAAGATAAGAAGATTCCACCGCCGCAAGATGAGCTAAAGGTGGAATCATCACCAGCAATTGCTACATCTGCTGAAAAGCTGCAGCAACGGGAATTGGAAGACAGTCTACTTGAAGATGAACTTGAGAATGAAGACTTCTTGGTGGAAGAAGAGAAGGCGAGAGTACATGTCTCTGATGAACAGGAAGAGAAAATAAACGACTTTGAAGTATTATTGGCAGCAGAAGGTCTGGTTGATGATGATGTTGGGGAAAGTTCTGTCGAAGATGAACGGGAAACGACCGTGTTTGAAATGGATGAGATATTTAATACTGCTGGAGATGACAGCAGCCACTCAAGTGCTACTCAGTCCAGAGAGGAGTGCCTTGTTGAACCGAAGAGTCCAAGTTTTGGATCACTATCCTCCGAGGATGATAGCTTTGACTATGTTCCTTCTCAGCAGGCTGCAGTTGTTCAGACGCTAGCTCAACCCCTTGGTAGTCACTCGCCACGAGTTTCTTTGTCGCTGGATGATTGTCTCGATGAGGTACGAGATTATCTAGTCAATGATAATGATGCTGAAGTAGTACCAAGTCCAGCAGAGCAGCTGATTCTAAAGTATCCGGGTAGCAGCGAGGAGATCGAACAAGAATCCAAACTAACCAAAATGATGGAAGAGGCAACTGACACCGCTCATGTTGACGATAGTCCATTGAATGAGTCTGAACTACTAAATACCGACAAATCTGAGCTATCAGCATTCATTGATGAGATATCTGAGCTTGAAGAGTTGACAAAGAGACAACATGAATACATTACAAGTCCAACAAACGATGACTTCCACACCCAACTAGACAATTTGAATGATGGAATTGATAGTTTAACTCCGCCTTCTGTGCCATCTAAAGCACATCCTGTGGTATCAGATGTTGCAACCTCGGCCAAGGGAACGACAATCCTTCAACTTCCAGCCAAGACGACTCCACCTACTCCCAAAAGTGCTGCTAGAAAATGCTTCTTTTCATTCAATAATCCAACCAGTATGCCGAAGAAACAAACACCTGCTACCACTACCACACCCAACAATAGTTTCAAAACTCCACACAAGGTTAATGTTTCTTCTAATGAAGATTTGAAGCTCGAGTCAACTATTACTACCCATTCCAAAAAGAAGGCTGATATACCTAAATCATCAACAACAAAGAAACTGTCAATAATCACAGAAGATAGCTTCAAGACTCCAGCCACAAAGCGATCTGATCAAATCAGATCCATTAGAGATAAACTCAAAGTATTGTCGGTAGAGAGGGATACCCCAGTGAACGATACTGTGGACCAAGTTGCTAAGCCCCAAGAACCTGCTTGCCCAGTTACTTCATCTAAAATCACTCCAAAGGAAAAGTTACTTGATTTAAATGAGCTGCCCAGTATAACAACAGCATCAGCTCGAAAGTGCTTCTTTTACAATCAATCACCAGTTGCTTCAGAGAGTAGAAGGCAACCGCCACAGTCTACTGATGTTCTCTGCAGCTCAAAGAAGGAAGCACCTAATACAAGATATAAGACACCAAGCCTTGGGCCCAGAGAAAAGAAAGCATACGAGAAGCATGTCAACAGTACAAGAAAACAAAAGAATAAGAAGAATAGTGCTTTCTCTCCTTTATCAGGCTCATCCTCTCCTTCATTGAGCACCCCTAGTCCAAGAGAAGCAATACAGAAACACATTAAAGGTATGGAAGAAAGATTGAAGGATAGTCCTCTGCAGACACCGAGTCCAAGAGGGGAAACAGCGTATGATAGACACATAAGGCGAATGAGAGGACAAACATCTCCGGCAGAAGTGGAAAGACCGAGGTTTAGTTTTTAATTGGTATGATTATAATAATTAATGATAAACAAATATTATTCCCCTATCGAAATCTGTAACAAGAATCAATACCTCACTTGGAATTAATTGTTCAATATAGGGTACACTAGTATGTCAGTGTGTTGATTACTACTACAATCCTGCCTGACCAAAGTACTCATTGCCTGGCGTTTTGTGATCCTTCTTCATCCCTTGTGTTTCATATATAGCTTTGACTGCTTTACGCTTCACATTAGTACCCTTTCCTTTAAATCCAACATATGATAATTCAGTAGGGATACGATCCTCATCATAATCTTCCATATCATTACTACCCCCATGGCCTTCAGGCATGGCAAAGTTGTCACAAAAGTACAATGCAATCTCACTAACATTTTGAAATCTTCCATTTGGACGTAAGGGATAATCAATAGTACCATTTGCAAACTCCTCTAACCATTGATGACCAGGATGTTCAAGTGTTATTGTTGCCGTTGGTTCCATATCCCGCACTGTATCAAAGTCAAGGTTTGGTCTATTAACATATATCCGTACCGTTCGTGGTGCAGATGTAGCTTCATCACCATCATTCCGACCAGCATGACTCATGACACATAAACTTTTCATACTAACTGCCTCCGAGAAGGGTACAATTAATAGCAGTTCTGGATCTTCATCTGGATCATCTTGTGATGATAAATTAGGTGTACGGTTCATTCTATCCTCATATAACTTTAGTATATCACGTCCTGAGTTTGGTCTAGATTCATTTAAACATTGTACACCTGCAAAATCAATTGATGGTCGAAGACTTGTACCTAATCCTGTATAAGAGAGGTTGGATAGAGTTAGTTGTTGTTTTGCAATTGCAAGCTGCAGAAAAATATAATATATATATATATATGGATATTGTGCACATATGTAAACCAACCTGTGCTTGTGTCATCTGGAAACGCGATCACGATTTACGAAGACGGAAGAGAGATAATTGTAACATATATTAGTACTAGTGGGTTACAAAAGCAATCAAATAAGGCAGGTAAAGGTCAAATAAATACTTTCCTGGCTCTGCGTGTTCATGATCATGACTATGTCCATCGCAACCGGTCATTATTAATATTGTTGGTGTGTACAGTGGTATTGATATAATATAGGTATATCAATTGATTGCAATCGATTTGAGATGATGATGATGATGATGTTTAATTTTCATGTACATAAGAAAACTCCTGATTGGGGTATCCTAAACTCAGCATGGCACAAGAGCATGATAGGTTACTACCATAATAGATATAGACAATCAAGCGTTCAATATCATATCGTTCACTAGATTACAATACTTTGAAATCGATTTGACAGATAGGAGACAGGAGATTCTTCTCCTCTAATAGGTAGGTTAGTTTGCCTGTTTAAAAGTCAGAAGGTGCACTTGTATTCAGATCGGTCTCCTCCATGTTTATACACTTATCGAGCATGTCTGTCATATCCCTCACGATCTTCTTCTCGTATGCAATACAATGTTTGTCGACACACTCTTTAACTGATTGACTTGTTATACCACTTCGATGGAACTTTAGTGATAGTCTTCCATCCTTCAGAATGCTTGATGATGATTGCGGTGGTTCAGATGCTACAATATGGAAGATGTGTCCCTCGGTAGCACAGGCGATGATAGATTGAATTGGAACAACAGCCAAAACCTGACATCGGCATTTGTTTCTTGTTGTATCCTTCTTGACTTTGCCTAGATAGATTTCATTTGGATCCACAACAAAGACTAAGTCCTCCCGTTCCGTCACAACAATTTTGGCCCCATCGGTGTCGATGACGATGTCAAAATTCTTCTTGGTTTTGTTTGGTAGTGAACAAACAAAGAACTTACGCCCTCTTACATCAATCTCCATACCCACCTCGGGTGGTGGCTCTGCTTGAATGCCTCCGAGTGAGAGCAGTATATCATCTGCTTCTTCTAAGGTACGAAAGGATAAGGCATCTCCTTCTCCATGAAACCGGCTATTACTGACACTGGAGTGAGGTGATGTGACTCTCTTATGAAGGTCCTGAATACAACCGACTAGAGATCGCAAATGTAATGCAGCTTGTAGTGAAAACATAATACCCTCAGAGTCATGATTGAATAACAATAGATCACTACTTGGTTGAGATGCCTTGTTACATGATTTGGTGCTCACATATACATCACCAGCTAAGACACTGGCACTATTGATATGGTTTGATGGATAATAGCTTTGTAGTGAACAAGTCAGCTTCGCTCCGCCATCATTTGAGCGTGGACTGTCGGGGGGTTCGTGTTGTAGAGAGTAACGTTGCTTGATCAACTCTGAGCATATTCCGTAGATTGATTCATCATCCAAATAGCTCTGTGCCTGAGTAGCAAAGTATGCCAAAGCCTTATTCAAGGCCTGAATCAGCTTGGAGTTCTTATATTGATGATCAAACGGTACCTCGTCCATCACTTGGCCATTCTCGGTCCAAGTGTGATATATCAATCTCTCTAAAAGCATAAAACCTAATGCAGACACGCATTCAATGGCACTAGACAACGATGAAGATGTGTCGGAATCAACCTGTGGCCAATCTTGCGACAGATACTTGGCAATTGAGATCTCGAGGGGTGACTCTCCTTCATCGTTACCAGTCGGTGAGGGTAGGATGCCAAACAGATCCAGAGCTTCGTCGTCAACAGCATCATTCTCTAGTACTGTTGCAACTAACATTGATGCCAGTATTGTATCATCAGATGAGTAGGCATCATCACCTGCCAACATTTCAAACAGTGCCGCTCTATGGAGGTTGGATGTAAGTTTTTCATCGCCACCTCCAGCACCAGCATCAGCCTCTTGGTCAGCACTTGGTACACGACTTGACTCTTCTGCACTTGTTTTAATCATTGAGTTTATTGCTGAAGTAACAATAAAGAATCCTTCTTTTCCATTATCATTGCCGAAATCAATATTAGAAGAACACCACTGCTGAGGATACTTGTTGTTCAACAGCACGGCCCCAGCCATTCTCACCAAGGGACTGTACTCTACCATTCCAAATAGCTGTGTAAAGAAGACAATGGCAACGCGGATTTCAGCTCGGGCTTTGTACTCTTCGGCAGAAGGCTTGGTATCTTCATTGTTGATTTGGTTGCCAATCACCTCTAATGATTGGTTCCATCTTAGTAGGACAGTGCCTACAACAACTTCTCTCATGAATAGCTCAACTAAACGCAGATTCCAAATACGTATCTCACAGGATAAGAGATCGTCAATAAATCCAAGCCAGTACTGCAATTCAGAGAATAGTACTTTGGCTATATTGTTGTGATGTCGGCGAGCCTCGATCTTTGCATCGTTGTGTTTGATACTGTCCCTGTTATCGATTGATAGAGAAGCCATGACCAATCGGGTTGAACGATGAAACCATGTCATCAATGAGTTGCAAATGTGTGGAAAGAGTAGCCCTTGTTCAATGGTGAGGGAATTAGACATTGCTGAAGAAGATGAGGAAGGCGCCGACTTTGTACTCGGCAGAGCAATATCGGTAGCATCTCCACCAACCAATAGCTGTTGGACTTCAGGGTCAGAAATTCTGGCCAAGTTTAATATAATATTCATTGCCGTTGTTCGTACTAGACATCCTTCACTGTCCCTTAGAGAGGTGCCGTGTGGATGGCAGAACACTTGAGTTGCTGCATACAACAAGGGCAAGTAAGTCTCGCTACTTCCATTCGAATCGCGCTGACAAACCAATAGTGGTAAGCAACACTTTCCCTCGTCACCTCTCAACCTCATCACAAGTCCTCTCAACAATGTAATGTATGGTGGTAGGATCTCCTCTAGTGCCTCGTCTTTCCATTGATCGAGTGGAAGCATACCCATTATCAATTCATTCATGTAATTGTTCGATAGGAGATATGCCAGTGAAAGTGGAGAGGTTGTGTTGAATAAAATCATGGCAATTGTCTGGATGATTTGTGCCTTGACTGAAGAAGTCCATGTAACACCACAGAATGGAGATGGAGATGATCCGATAGTCGTATTAGAAGACAAATCTGCACCATCCGTAGTAGACGTGCTTGTTGGATGACATAATAATGAATCAATCAACATGGGAAGGACATTCTTCTCGCAAAAGTAAGCAAACATTGCTTCTGCCGCTTCTACATCATCATCCTCTTCTGATGATAGATCGTCCTCTTCCTCGACAATAGAGGATGATGTCACTGCTACAGAGTTTGCACCCTTTAGTCTTTCACAGTAGGATATCAATTCGCTCAACTTCCTTAATCCATTGCAGACACGAACTTCACAATTTTTTGCAACCTGTAGACCTTTTACTATACCATCAGCTCGTCTTCCTGATCCCCGTTGGGTTAGTAATTCAACATTTATTTGTTCTTGTGATGTCTTGGGTTTGTAGGCTGACCTTAGTCGCCATGCTAACTCTGGAGAAAGGTGATAGAGTGATTCGAATGTTGTCATATTGTTTGATGGGCTGAATGTGCCACTACTAATCTTGTCATTATTGCTGCTGTCTGGTTTGGTGGAAATTGATGCTGGGGTGTTGCTTTTGCTCTCTTCAGCTGGAATTGAGTCGAGAGCAACATCCTCCATTGATGTTGTTATATCTAAAGCTACGTCCTGCATCTCAATAACACTACTGTCCTTTAGCTCTTCATCTTCGTCGTCAATAGAGAATAGATTAATTTCAGGCATATCATCTCCATCAACATTATTGTTGCTTTTATCTCTTTCGTTCCCCTTCTTCTTCTTTGGACTAAGTGAAACTCCGTCCATGACGCCTAAATCAACATCAAAGCTACCCATACTCATAATATCATTCGAACTTGGTGCAACACCATCCCTCTCGCTACCTTGTACAACTTGTTGTTTATCAATATTCCCTCCAGTGTGATATCGTCTTATACCATCCACAGCCCAATCACCACCAGTTATACCATTGCTTCCCGCACCACCACCGGGTAATGAACGTTGTAATCTCCAACTTTTTTTAGATGTATCAGGTGTATAACTGTAGTCAAAGCCAGTAGATTCGTCACCATCTACAGTTACAACTCCTGTATTTGTTGGATCACGATAGTTTGAATTACTATTAGCATTGTTAGTACTACCCAATTCATGTATCTGGGGTGCAATCTCTTCTAATAATGAAGAGTATACCTTTCTTAAATTTGTTACTGTTAATTCATCATCGGATAGTTTGGTAGTATTGTATTTGTTGTATGTATTATTACGATTTAGTTGGAGTTTAATCTTTGCATTTGAATTATATTCAGGTGGTGCTGATGATATTCTTTTACTACTGTTTCGATCGGGTAGTAAGGGCGGGGCATGAGACATTCGTATACCTCTTCCTTGAGTATTCATTGTATTTGGTTGTTGTTGTTTATTGCTACTACCCTGATGAGGAAGAGGGTATTGAAAGAAATTCATGTTGTTGCTCGATTTCTTTGTCCACTAAAGAGAATCACAAAGGTGAGAGAGTATGGTATGTACTGGTTAGTTGATAGTATAAAGTAAGGAATTAGGAGCATAATAAATACAGTTGAATTGCACCACATAACATAATAGCAAATACAATAGATATATGAAGTAGTCCAGGTATGAAACCGATTATCTAGCGGTGGAATCAAAGAATATAGAAGCATAAAATAACATATAATATGTGCACCTACATAACAAACAAATAAGACACAAACTCATATCGTACCGCCGCCACCACATCCATAACAAAACACTGTCATAATAATATGGCTCTTACCTCTATATGATATATCTACCTTGCATGATAAATCTGCAATACAATCCACAGTCCACAGTACAACAATAACAGTCAATCGACAACTCACAACATAACATGTAACATAGAAACTTCCTCGCGGAACTTCCGCTAGGATACCACTCTGCACTCTCAGTACTCGCTCAACTCTGAAAAATCGTTTCATTTTTTCGCTGAATGATCAGGAATGAGTGTTGTCAAACAACTATGCACCTTTGATGCCGAGCGTCAGTCGATAGCAGTATGCTCTCTAATACATCAATAAAAAAAGCAGTATTATTGATAAAATAGCAGCGTATATTTGTTGGTTTATATCATATGCCGACGCAAAAACAAAATCTCAGTTGAACGAAAACAACATACCT
>Ga0214481_100554_pt1 | contig 18702 bp, 27 predicted proteins | sample M1_20Mar14CPVII9_4_FD_165057 | JGI IMG/M metagenome (GOLD analysis project Ga0214481, IMG submission 165057) | Marine eukaryotic communities from Monterey Bay, California, United States - M1_20Mar14CPVII9sort6BwellG10 | ecosystem: Environmental > Aquatic > Marine > Unclassified | place: USA...
GAAAGAGTTAAAAGCGGATGAACGTGAATTGAATGATCGATTCTTATCCGAGGTTGATGATGTAAAGAGTCAGGGGGTCAGTCAATGTTGCTACTGGGCATGTAAGACTCCAACTGGTATTGGAGAGGAGAAGAAACTATTGAAATGTACGGGATGTGGTATTGCTAAGTACTGCTGCAAGGAACATCAAAAACTTGATTGGAGTTGGGAACATAAGGGAGAATGCACTGTTAATCTTCCAGCGTGGTTTATTGCCGAGATGGAACAAGATCGTTTGGACAACATAAACGGGAATTATGAAGATTACAAAACATAATAGCTACGGATAAATAGTAAAGTTACTTCAATTGTATGTAGTGGGCACATTTACAGCAACATTTTCGCTACGGGCCATTTTCACCTGGAACTTCATAGAAGCCTTTCATACTGACCTGGGTGCCACATTGCTCTTTTAGGACTTTTATTTCACTAAGTCTGGCAAAATAAACTGCAAACAACCTACTTTGAGCCACTCTACCTCTACCAGATGTTAAATCTAGATCATAAAAAGTGGTTATATGAAAACATAACACTAAACCCTACAAGAAACATCAGCAATAGTATAAGCAATCACAAAATTGAGGATTTTATACACTCACAAAGTGGGGGGATTTAGACTTAGTGAAAATAAAAATCATATCTTCATCGCTACGGGCTGTATTCACCTTTTCGGATTTGCTACGGGCTATTTTCACTTTTTTCGCTGGATCTGCTACGGGTCATTTTCACTTCTGCTACGGGTTGATTTCATACCCTTACAAATTGAAAAATGAAATCAGCCCGTAGCAGTCGAGCAAAAACAACCCATAGCAGATCATGACTTTTTTTATGAAGAGAAAGCAGCCCGTAGCAGAAGTGAAAATGACCCGTAGCAGGTCTGACTATTGAGGTGAAAATAGCCCGTAGCAGCAGCTTTTCAAGTTGCCTCTTTTTTATTTCGCTAAGTCTGAAATCCCCCTTATCCCCTTGGGAAAAAAGTGAGTGGCACCCAGGTCAGTAGAAAAGGCTTCTAAGAAGTTCCAGGTGAAAATGGCCCGTAGCGAAAATGTTGCTGTAAATGTGCCCACTTTATTTTAAAGAAGAGATTATTCTATTGATTGTACCGTTGCCTAATTAAAGATATCGTTTCATATGCTCAAAGTCTTCTCAAGGCACGACCCTTACGCTGCCGAATCTCTTCTAGCTCACCCCCTTGAAGTTCTTCTTCCAAAGCGGTATAATCTGCTATCTCTTTCCGTGTCACGGACTCAATGTATAGCATAGGGAACTCCTTGATAAAATCATGTATAACAGAGAGTTTCATCCTATTGATCTTCTCCTCAAATGAAGCAACTAACCGAGTAGTTGCCTTTGCAAACCATTCAATCATAATCGGTAAGACCTTGAACTCCCACTCAAAGAAGGGTTGCATATCAAAATGAGAATGGTGCTCTAGAATCTTCCACATAGCAGTTTTCTGCTTGTCTGTAATGTTCCTATTCAAATTCAAATTCCTATCCAACCGACTACCAGTATTCTCCAGTGTATGGTTTGATAAATATGTATTGTTGACAGTCGAAGTATCACAAAGAAGTTTAGAGAAGGGTGCCCATCCCTCACGATAATGCCACAACCTTCTAGATATAACATCTTGAGGGTAGAGTTGTTGGTCAGTGCATTTGCAAATATTTGTGCCCCCTCATCCCCAATGTTGCTGCCATGAAATTTGAGCTGCTTTAAGCTGTTACCAGGCATTTCCAATAGGCTTGCAACTGCCTTCCATCCATTCAATGTAATTGATCGATTACAACCTAGGTTTAGCTCTTGTAATGTATGCCCACGCAATGCCTGTGCCTGTACTAAGACCTCCACCCCTACGTCTTAATATTACTATTATATAGAATGAGTGATTTTAACTGGGTAGAAGTGCACCGTAGTAGAGTTGATAATGCCGTGCATACATTTCTGCCAAATGTCCCATTTTCTGATAAATCAAGCTCTTCAAGTTGTGGATGCATATTCAGTGCTGTAATAATATCAACCAATTGTTCATCTACCATCTCATTATATGTAATCTCAATTTGTTTTAGTTTGTTGCAACTCGCAAACCCTCTGCCCCAAATTCGCACCCATCTATCGTAAATCTAGTTAGATTGTGGTTGTTTTGGAAGAATGGATCCAACATACTTAATACCTCCCCGTCTAGTGACATCTGACTAAAACGAATCTCCTTATGATTGACTCATTGTGGCATATCTCTTTGTAAAATGATTCATTATTAATTGGTTTGTTCAAATTTAACACTTGTAACTCTGTATTGTTGCCAATAAAATACCCCAACCATCCAATATCCTCCCCGTTGGTGGGGATATACTCTTCATCAGCATCATTTTCTGATACATCCATAATGTATAGATTGTCTAAATTTTCATCATTATCCTTGAGGCGTTGCAGAATTTGTCGGTTCAGCTCATCAGATGTAATGTCTTCAATTTTTATTGTATCATCCAACGCGGCGTAGTTATCTGTCATGATTTCCTATGTATACAAAGCTATAATATCATTAGATCATCGTTTAGACCAAACAGTATCATATATAAGTTGCAATCAACATAACACAGATGATTGCACAGTGAAAAGTGACAATCTTGTGTCTCTTTTCTACCACCGTCTACCCCGAAACCATCAAATATACATTCTTACCTAGTGTCGACTGATCAATAGAAGAACAATGCGCCGCCGACTGTTGCAATCAATACTCACCAATCAATGCAGCTCGCTTATATCTACTGTAAACACTAACCTCTTACAGGAGTTTGCTCTGTTCCTGTTTCTAACCTAAACCTATACTTTTCATTCTTGTGCTGAGACTTGAGTAGAGTGCAGTTGATAGTAAGGAGATTAGATAGAGTAATAGATAGGTTGCTATTCAGAGATAGGACATCAATAGTGTTGTGTAGCGGCAGTGTATATCACGACGACAAACAATTGCAATAAAAAGAGGACACATCTTGTGAGCTTTTTTTTGCAAAGTCGGTGCATCAACTTATGATGAGTAGTAACAAACGCCAAAGAACTACTGGTGCGATGCTTCATATCACTGATCTTCCAGATGGTATATTAGTTGGTATATCAAGTTATTTAGCCAAACCGTCGGCAGTTCTTTTTGCAATGACGATCGACGATCAAATCGACTCTCACCCAACACAAACTAGCAAAGCAATTATCTCCTCAAACGATTGGAGTGTATTAGATTTTAGTGATATCGAGAAGAGTTTAGCAGCTAAATTATCGGATGAAGATATTGACAAGATTTCGAGGAGTATTGATGCTGTCAACAATCTGAAGATATTGAAACTTGCTGGATGTGTCAATATTACGGGTAGCGGATTAGATGTGTTACGTTCATCAGTTGCAATAGAACAGATTGATTTGAGTTTGGTAGGAAAGCACGAGGTACCTTTGATTTTACCAGAGCCGTTATTATCTGAAGATGTAGTTCTACCTATACTTGATGATATCATTAGCAGAGGAAGAGGTAGCAGTTTAAAGCAATTAGAATTACCCAAGAAGTGGAGGCGTTCAGAAAGTACAGAGATGGAACAGTTTTTTGTTAGGTATGATGATTACTTGACAAATCAAAGGTTTTGCTGTTCAAAATGTGAACAAGTTGTCGACACTGATGATAATGATTGGGTATGCCTTGATGGAGATGAGTGGCATGGTTCTCAGAACTTTACATGCTCTGGATGCCTCAACCATTTTTGTTATCGTTTGGTTTGCGCTGCTGCTAATGGTAATTCATCAGTCGACTGGTGCAAAAAGTGGGATACTGTAAAAGTTGCACTGCTACCTACAGTTGTAGGAGTTGTGAACGTGAGTTTTGCAATGAGTGTAAGGAAATGAAGACGTGTGAAGGGGAATGTGAGACTACTTTCTGTGATGATTGCTTCGAGAAGTATACATGCTCTTTTTGCGGGAAAATGAGGTGTAGAACATGTGGTGGTGGTATCATTAGATGCACCTCGGATCATTGTAATAAAGGAACATGTAATGAATGCGACAACAATAGAAGTAGAAGAGGCGAGGGGAGAAACTGTAAATGTGGGGCGAGACTAAAGGAATATGGTTATCTATGAACAAGTTAGACTGCCAGGGGATGGACACTCTAGAACAAATCAATAGTCTAGACCAAAATAAAAAGTGACACCACTTTAGATCTGCTCTATTTAGACAATAAACAACCAAGCAAGAAGGGCATGATTATCAGCAACACCTGCCCAATGTTCTTACTAGCCTCACTAGGATCCGTAGGGTCTGCATTAACCTTTACAATCCCACCATTACAAGCAGTTACCTCACATGACTCCAAAGACAAGGACACTTCATTCTTAAGTTCCAAACCATACTTTCCAATTGTACATTTTAAATTATCAGTAGAATCAAAATCACTAAATGACCCATCTTCATCATTCTTAATCATGATTTGATAATAATATCCATCAGTAGGCGGGGGTAGGATGTAGGCATTTGTTTCGGAGAAGGTACTAGCCGACCGATCAGTGTACATATCCACTTGGTTGAATGGACGTGAACTTGGGAATTGACCCATAATGCCTAATGGATCAAACTCTTCATTAACAAATAAGTATGGAGGATCCTCTTGAATCAAGTAAAGTACAAGGTTATACCTTCCTTCACTCATTGCTCGAATGGTCACCGGCCCTTCTCCATCCGAATGAATCTTGATAAATTTATTATTTGTGACTAAATCATTAGTACTTGTAAAGACTGCAGTACCTCCTGGTGTTGACGATAAGGCAAGTTCAGGCTTCTTCAATCCAAATGAATTAATAACCGCTACGGGTGGTGTATTATTCGATGGAGTTTCAACTAAATCAATATATGCAGTATTATTACTCCCTTCAGGTACAGGACCATATGTTGCATTACCATCACGCCAATTACTCGGCATAAAGAAGGCAGGTACTGAAAAAATATCAACACCAAATGTCGAATTATGATCATTATTAACACGTAACCATTCACCAAAGTCTAATTGATGTATACCACAGACACATCCGATGCCGTTTAAGATTGTTGATAATTCTAATTCAGCAATTTGTTGTATATCTTTATTTAATGTTGTGTTCATTTCAGTTACTGGGTTATCAGTCCATGTTGATGTGTCGATATTGTTCTCGATATCAATTCCTGGATTTCCTACTACTAAACGAGCATAGTTACTGTCATATCTGTGGATTTATATTGATGAGATAAGTAATAGATAGAGATAGATAGATAGATATGCAACATAGGATAGATGTGAGAAGGTGCATCAAATAATTATTGCAAAAAAGAGACATATGATTGCACAAAATGTACACACCCGCCTATGCAATTGTAAAAGACCTGTGGACCATCATCAGGTATAACTAGCTGCCTTCGTTCTAATACAAACTCTCCACGTTGTAACCAAGGACCATCTGCACGTATATCCATGTCTGATGGGTCTGAATTTTTCGATGCACCGACATCGGTGGCAACTACTTCTTCTGTGATGTTGTCTTGTGCATTGCAATAACTTTCTGTTGAAGAGTTGATAACAACGAGAGATACTACTACTTTGAATGATAGCTTCATCTTCTATCTACTAATCTGATACCTATACCTACGATGCATGGCTTAGAGACAGCTCGTTCACATCTTGCCGACATAAAGAAAATACGGTATCCTCCTCAACATTGTGCAAGTGATAAGTAAAAGTCAAAAGTCGAGGGCGTAGAACCATTAGAAGTTATTCCACCCCATTAAGTTAGAAAGAGCATAACCAACGAGTAGAAGCATATTTCCAACATTCTTACTCTTACTAGCCTCACTAGGATCCAAATGCACTGCATTAATCATATTAACCTCTACAATCCCGCCGTTACAGGCAGTTACCTCACATGACTCCAAAGAAAGAGACACTTCATTCTTAAGTTCCAAACCATACTTTCCAATTGTACATTTTAAATCAGTCGAATCAAAATCATTAATTGATCCATCTTCATCATTCTTAATCATAATTTGATAATAACATCCATCGGTAGTCGGAGGAAGAATGTAGGCATTTGTTTCGGAGAAGGAGCCAGCTGACCGATCAGTATACATATCCACTCGATTAAATGGAAACACGTTGGGGAACAGACCAGGGGGTTTTGATCTAGACCCAGTTGTCATTACATATGGGGATTGACACGGAACAAATCCATCATCAGTGTATGAGTAAGGTGGCTCTTCTTGAATCAAGTAAACTACAAGGTTATACCTTCCTTTACTCATTGCTCGAATGGTGACAGGCCCTTCTCCATCAGAATGAATCTTGATAAACTTATTATTAGTAACGAGATCATTAGTACTTGTAAAGACTGCAGTACCTCCTGGTGTTGATGACAAGGCCAGCTCTGGTTTGTGAGTACCAAATGAGTTAACCGCTACAAGCGGTGTATTATTCGATGGAGTTTCAACTAAATCAATGTAAGCAGGATCATCCTGCCCAAAAGTAGCATTAACATCACGCCAATTACTGGGCATGCTAACCTGTTCAGGAATAGCAAAAAGATCAATTCCAAATGTCGAATTACGTTCACTATTAACACGTAACCATTCACCAAAATCTAATTGTTGTATACCACAGAAACATCCCAAACCATTTGCAACGCTAATTTTTCGTAAATCAGCAATATGTTCAGCATCTTTATTTAATGTTGTGTTCATTTCAGTTGTAGCGTTAGTCCATGTTGATGTATCAATATTATTATTAATATCCACTCCTGGTACACCTACTACTAGACGAGAATATACAGTATCGTATCTGCGCATATGATATTTAGATTGTAATATAAAGGGCATTATATTGTATATTAATGGGATGATAAGAGATATATGAGAAGGTGCAGTAAAGAGGCACAAGATATGCACAATATAACTCACCCGCCTGGAAGATGCGCGTTATTACAGTTTATGATGATGAAAGAGAGGAGATTATAACATATGTTAGTACATATGATATGCAAGGGCAACAAAGCAAGGCATTAAATTCATAGGTATCATAAAACAATACAAACTAGGACTTTCCAACGCAATTCCAAAAGACCTGTGCACCATCATCAGGCACCAATAATGGTCTACGTTCCAATACAAACTCTCCACGTTGTAACCATGGACCATTAGCACGTATATCCATATCTGATGGCTCTGAATTTTTCGATGCACCGACATCTGCTGTGAAATTATTTGCAACTTCTGTGGTGTTGTTGTCTTGTGCTTTGCAAAGATGACTGACGACTGCCAGAGATACTATTTTGAATGAAAACTTCATCTTCTACTAATCCTATATGATAATAATACACCATTCCCCCAGGGCCTCGAAGAAATCATTTTGACATAAAGAAGATACGGTATCCTATCACAAACCATCCATCTCAGTTCAATGCCTATCTATTAGTGCAGCTATTAGCCATCAAATAACACTCAACCATGACAATTGATATCTCAACAACACTGGGTGGTATACCATTAACGTCAGTAGTTTACAATGCGTCTGGACCGCGAACCGGCAGTTCTGCAGCAATGTCCAAAATCGCCGCTTCTGAATCTGGTGTAAGTTTTTATGACATGTGATGGGTTTTAGTTATGCAATACTTGTACTAACTCAATCATCAACCTACATTACACACAGGCCGTACTAGCAAAGTCTGCAACAATAACAAGTCAAAAAGGTAACGATTTACCTCGTACATGGCATGACGAAGACAAAGGAACTGCGAGCTTAAACTCGGAGGGACTACCAAACTCTGGTATTGAATATTACATCTCCCCATCAACAATTGAAGAAACTATGTCAAAATCAACATCATCAACTAAACCATACATGGTATCAATCTCTGGTAAAACATTAGCAGATAATTTAGCAATGTTAAAAAAGATATCTGATGTAATGAAGTCATCACCTGATAATCGTATAGCCGCGGTTGAGCTAAACTTGGAAAGTCCGCGTTAGTATTGTGTAGTATAAAGGCTCGACGAGTCGACAGCTTTATTTGACCTTACTTCGCCTTTTATTGATTGCCCTTGCATATCACATGTACTAACATATATTATAATCTCCTCTGTTCCATCCTGGCATACTTCCAGGCATGTCCAAACATTGTAGGTAAACCAACCATCGGATATGATTATGAACAACTTGAAATGGTAATGAGTGCAGTATCATCCTTAAAACCAAACTTTTCATTAGGTGTTAAGTTACCACCCTACTTTGACAAGCCTCATTTTGAAATGTGTGCGAATATATTAAACAAGTATAAAGATATTATATCCTATGCTGCTAGTATCAATACAATTGGTAATGCATTAGCCATTGACTACCATGCCGAAATGCCGAGTATTCGTGCTAATAATGGATATGCAGGATTATCAGGAGCGGCGGTGAAATATACGGCATTGGCAAATGTTAAACAAATGAGAGAATTGTTAGATAGTTCGATTGATGTTGTTGGTGTTGGTGGTGTTTCTAGTGGCAAAGATGTTTTTGAAATGATATTATGTGGTGCTCAAGGTGAGTTAGTTTATTGTTTAGTGTGTATTGTGTTTGTTGGATTGATGTGGATAGACAAATCAAGGATAGATATCATATCATATGCTCATATCATATGGTCTCATCTTATGTCTGACGCACATCTTGTGTTCATTTCTATACCTTTCAGCTGTACAAGTTGGTACTTGTCACTGGACGGAAGGCCCGGGATGTTTTGATAGGATTTGCAATGAGTTACGTACCATTATGAAAGAGAAGGGGTATACATCAGTAGATGAGTTTCGTGGCAAGTTAAAACCTTGGTCAAAGGAGGGAGCCGCTATCTCACGGAATGCAAGAAAGAAGGCCGGCGGAGGAGGGAAGAAGAGTGGGGATAGTGGGAAAGGAGGAGGAGGAGATTTTGATAAGATTATCATTGCTCTTCTGGTTGCATTGCTTGCGGCTTTACTTGCTGAGAAGTATGATATCGTGTCATTGTGAGTAGTAGCTATTCTAAGTCTTAAGAATCGTTTATGTGATGAGCAATACCAACTATATCTATGCAATGATATGAGTACAAAACCTAGAGATGTGTAATCTTCTAGACAAAATGTATATCTAGGCGTTATCAGTCTAACATACTTGCCTCTACTCATCTCCTTCTTCTTTTGTCTAATCTCATCTACAATTCCTCTACTCGTCCTTCTCACTACCCATCCTTCCCCACGACAACTTCCCACTTATCCCCCAATTAAGGAACAACCAATCTACTCAACTGCAAGGTCAAAGTCATAATCTTCAGAAACGGACTCAAAGTCATAATCAGATGAGTCTTCATCATCCTTCTTGGATGAACGGCAGAAGCTGTTGCCCTTCTTACGTGAGACATATTCGCATCCTTTCTTGTCCATGCAACTCTTCCTTGATCGACCAGAGCAGTCTGCCTTCTTCTTGGACTTACTATCACGTTTGGGGGGAGTGGGGGAAGGAGGGGGCTTCCTATCATTCTCACAGATGCCCCTGTTACGGTTCCAACGGCATGTAACTCCTATGATGAATGAAGAGAAGGAAAAGAGTGTAAGATTAGTACTACTAGACTCTTCATCCAATAGCTAATCATATCATAACCAGTAGATAACTCACCACCACGACCATTTTCACACCATCCTCTGTTACCACGGTCACGACAGCTTGCTCCGCCACCACTAGATGCCTCCTGACATCGACCACCACGCCATGCACAACGCCCTGACCGAGGTTGGAAGTCGTTTGTACACCAGTTTCTGGTAGTACGTCCTGTACAACGCATCCTATCATCTTTAGGAGCTGTACGACAGAATCCATTACGAGTGTTACCCTTCCACTCACAGTCCCCAGATGAGGGTTGGAAGTCGTTGGTACTGTCGAAGAAAGAGGTGAATGGTGAGACTTCACAAAAAGGACACATCATATGCACTCCTCTTAGTAGACTTACCACCAAGTCTTGCCAGTACGGCCAGAACAATGCATCCTGTTACCACCGCCACCACCACCACCTGATCTACGGCTACAGCGACCATTCCTACCGTCCCACTCACATCCGCCAGGAGGTTGGAAGTTGTTCAAACACCAATCTCTCGACCATCGGTCATGACAAGCTTTTTGCTCCAAGAAGTCATGGGTTGCGGGGGAGCTTAGATCTTCAGAGCTTAGATCCTCAGAAGAGAGGGATTCAACAGAGAAACGTTCCTAATACAGACAATAGACGACGATGGTATAGAGAGAGAAAGAATGAATGCATAGATATGAGTTCTCGATGATTTGATTGCTGTGATGATGCTCGTCGTCATTGCAATGCATATATAACACTCACCTCCGCGGCACCGGGGACGGCTGTTAGTAGAACCAAAGCTGCAGATGCTAATAGATGTAGTTTCATGATGATAGTTGGATTAGTTTGTTGGCGATCAGATTAATTATGGCACCATTGCTTGGTAGTAGCATTGAATGAAAGATTTTTGTGTTGCCATTTTAGCTTACTTTTTTTTTTACTTAGTAACTTGCCCATTATGAACTTGTGTCGAGGTATCTTGAAGTATCTTAAGAAGTGCTGTCATAAATCTCTTATTCTCTCTAGGTCGTACGCGAGGCAAGTAAAAGTATACTTTATCATTACACATATTTAGTGAATAGCTTAATCTATATCTGATGATAACCAACCCTCTCTCATTTGATGACACAGGTATCCTAAGTCCATAGTACCTACTCATCCCTCTCATTCGTATATACCCCATTGTTTTGATGATTCATCTGGAGCTTCAGTTCGTATATGACCTTTAAATTGATCAAATTCATCTATCTCTACCCAAGCATAACAGAAATGACTCCTAAATATAGTATTTATACTAAGAATTGAATACATGAAAAGATACTCCAATTACCCATATCTGTCACCACCAGTTAGCTCCATGTGCATGTACTGTCGTTCATTAAGCTGATCAGTAGAAATAGTTACATTGTTGGTTCAATTTCATAATACCCAATCCATCCTCATCTTCTTTCTTCCACTACTTCATTGCAACAACTTTCTAGGATACCATCGTCGAGATGATACAACTAAACCCACACCGAACCATTCACTGCCGCTGAATTGTCTAATCTCTAGGATTCTCTGCATATATACTTTCTATTATCAGGCTCCAGTAGTTGTGTTGTTGCTTTTTATCTATTGGCCGAGGATTTGGTCGAGATAGATTGATATTTGCATCGCCAAACTCACAACTACATGCACGCCGAGGATGATTAGAGCATGTAGAAGCTATAACTATAACCGGGGAAGATATTGACAGGTAATTATTATTAGTAGAAATGCTTGTTATCGTCCATTCATCGTCATACTACATCTGATGTTGATATGTGTATTGATGTGTCATTTTTTTCATTTGCAATTGTTTGACGATGTATAAGTGTCTACACCAATTCAGGGTTTTAGACCCTAACCCGGTGTTAAGACACAAGAAGTAGATAAACATATGTATTATTGTTGGGATCACTCCACGCCAGATTAATGATCTTTATTGTACATGCAATCTCTTGCTACTGCACTCTACTATGATCTTTGTTATTAGGATACCAAGTTAGGGTTAGGGTTAGGCCCATCATTTATCTATCTCCTCCCCTCCCCCTCATCTCATCATTTGCTCTGCCGCTGCACGGCAGCCATCAGGTGGTCTAGAATATTGGAGAGCATTGCAATATACAGTTCAAAGCATTGGGAATAGTTATGAAGTGTAAATAGAAGAGGGGCAGCAATGATAAACTGTGAGAACTCGGTAATATGAGTTTGAGGCAATATTACGAGCAAATCAATACCACAAAAGCATCCCATGGTAATGGCAGTAGATTGTGCGTGATGATAGCTGTTATAAGTAGCGGAAGATGTAGACTAATGCAGTTACAATGGCAGTACATGGGCAATTGAGCAACTCGCAATGAAGTGGTCTGATTGGCAGTATAGGGCATCAAAAGTAGCAATGATATGATTCATAATTCTATACTCTGCTCAATTGCTCAACAACACAACATACTACTCACTATCATGATGTCGACCTCTATCATCGTCAACAACACAAGCAACATCGGCACAACAACTCCTCTCGCCAAACCAAAACGTCCACTATCATCGTACAACCTATTCTATCGTTTCAAACGTCAACACATCATCGAACTTCAGAGTAATAATGCCAACAAAGATCAAATCATGCAATTGATTGATCAATCACCCGGTCTAGAAGATGTATATTCAGTACCAAAAGATGCTACACCCGAAAAGATTAATGAGATACGCAAGGCAAACATTGTTAATGATATGAAAGATAATCTTTCTCCACGAGAGACTGCAAAACGTCGTCATCGAAAGAATAAGAATGCAATGAACGGAGAAGTTGGCTTTATTGAACTAGGCAAGTTGATGAATGCTAGTTGGAAGACTTGTGATGAGTTTGCCAAGGTACGTAATATCTGCTCTGATCTATAAGTAATATGCACCGAGCACCGTTAGTAGAACTTGAACAGGATCTTCCAAACATTCTAATCACATCTTATGTACTATTTTGCTCACATCTTATGTTCATTATACTTTTCATCAGGCTATCTTTAACGACCTGGCCAGTATAGGACGTGAACAGTATCACAAACGTATGGAGAAGTATCAGTCCTCGGCCGAGGGTCTCAAGGCTGCTGCTGCCAAGAAGAAGTCAAATGCATTGTCCAAGTTAGGAGTAGTTTCCCCGCAATCCAGTTATGACCCTGTCCGTAATAGTCATGGATATGCACCGTCCTCCTCTTCTACCACCTTTAACATGCATCATCCTCATCAACTGTTTAATCAGTTTAATCCAACCACTACCGCTACAGAAGCAATCAAGCGTCGTGTAAGCTATGATCCACAAGACTATCAACGATCATACCACAACTCCCTTACTAAAGAGGCGAATCTAGCTGCTGCAAGTATCAAACAAATGGAAGAGGAACTAGTAGCAGCTAGACTTCGTGTTAGGATTATGGAGCTAGAAGCACAGTTGCAGTCGTCTACCAAAGCCAATGATCATCAAGCTAGAGCTAGTCCCTCTCAGACTCTTAGTCAGAAGAATCCTCTCTCATACCTTGCTTCGGCAGCAACTATGGCATCATCGATGAAGCAGGAGGGATCAGGGATGCCAGGTTATCAGTATGGTGATGGTGGTAGCAACAGCAACAAGAAGCAGCGTCTTGGTTAAACTTACTTAGATTCATATTGTATATCCGGGGCATAATAATAATAAAAGTAGTTGAAAATAACTAACTGCATTTGGAACTCTCAGTCTCTCTTGATGATCTTTAGATCTGTTATCTGAGTCTAAGTTGAAGAAGTTCATCTACTTGTACATAAAAGAAAAAAACATCTACTATCGACAATTTGGAGATCATTGGAGAGAAAAGGCAGTTCAATCAAGGCCATAGAAGCACGAACTCAAACCAAGAACTTTGGGGATAATCCTTCTATACTTCTGATGACGTAGGGGTTATTTCTCTCACAATGCACTCACAATGAATTATCTTCTTGCTTACCCTGAAAGTTTGCGCTGTCTTTCAGAAATTTCTTAATGCGTGATTCATCATATCAAGGCCACTATATTACTATTTGCCATTCCTATGATTTATGATCAACAAAACATTGAAACATTATCAACCATTCCTTGACAGTATTATAGCCCGTATCATCCAATACAATGAGCAAACTCATCGTTGATTTCCCTCAATTTCAATCTTATTCTGCTGCTTTGACTTTAACAAGGGAGAGCAAACGAGTGTCATTCTCTGAGCATAGCCAAATGATTATAACAACCAACAACCTTTCGTACACATCAAAATCTAATCTATGGTACTCCGAGAGTGATACGGATGGCTTCAAAAGAGATGGTGCACAAATGATACATGCAATAAATTCAGTCGGCAATGAAAGGCTACAATCTCGAGACAGTTGCATTTACATGGGGCTAGAGCAGTACATTTTTCAACCATCATCAGGACCTAGCAATACTTTTCAACGTCGACGAGATATTTCAAAGGCTGTCCTTCTCGAGCAGCATAGACAACATTGCTTGGGGATTCATGACCCATATGCAATCTGCCAAGTATCGGAGAAGGAGTCTAGTTTGAGTAAGCAGAGAGCCGACCTCATTGGGAAAATACACGCTTCTCCTCGATGAGATACTGCCACATTGTATCGCCTCCATCCGCAAAGTGATCTTAGAGTTGTGGTGTAGGTGATACATATGCATCACATTGATATAGTTTGGAAGGAGACGGAGAGAGGGGAGGTATATACAGAGATACCTAACTTATTGATGCCACTCCTTAGAATAGAATGTAAATATAAAACAGTTTTGATGCTATATGTCCAGGTTAACATCAAATCTTACACTATAACCCCTCCTCTGCATAAGTTTATGGTCTCTCTTTGGTAACGATCCCGATAGGATACCACATCTATTCATAAAACCAATCAGATTGTATCATCTCCTCCCTTTAGAGGATTCTTCTGTATCTAACTCTTAAACACCTAATACATATCCCCATATTTTGCCTCTCAATACTCCATTGCAATCGTCATTACACCATACAAATATATATCCTATTCAAAATCGGGACGTTTAATGTCATCTCATGCCTTCTCTAATTCTAATCTATGCCCTAACTTTCTTCTTAACTTTCTTAACTTGTATTCCCAACACCACTGGTAGATCGCTACTTATGGATATATTGTTCATATTCTCCTTATTCGATGTATCCACATCTTCTTGAATAACTGCTAACTTTTTGGCATTTTCTATATCTGTTTGCAATTGCTTCTTACGCTCAACCATATCCTCCTCTAATTGTTTAATATGTAGTTGTAACTTAACCTCGACTTCCTTTAATACCGTCAATGTCTCTGCCTTAATCACTAATTCATTTATTTGCAACTGTAAATTCTCTTTCGTCTCTGGTGTATCGACTAATATTTGATTCACTAATTCTCGAGCCGTCGACGAGCGTACACGTTGTTCATCTGCTGCTTCATCACTTAAATTAATATCTTTACATAGTTTAACTATAATCTCCGCTGCATCTGTTATACCAGAAGCGTCAGAGCAGCTCTCGGTTGACGACATTATCGTATGAATTGCAGTAATGTGCACGATGACTATGCACTCAAAATGGCAGTTGTTTGGCAGTAGATCGAAACTGGTATCTTTTCTTATATCACCTGCCTGGTATCCTTTTAGGTATAAGAAAGGTACACATAGATATATCGTCCGCAGCTCTTCTCTCCTCCTCCTCATCGTTGTACTTGATTCCATTTGTCTTTTACGACCTTATCAAATGAAAGATTCTTCATGTTTTGATATGTTTGGAAAGATGACATCTCTTTTGTAGCCTCCTTCATTTCCTCCGAGTTACTTATATCTATCCCCTCTGCCATTGATGATTGCTGTTTCGATTGATTGTGTAGTAGACTATAATGATTGTAAAGCCCATTTGTGGTTGATTCTTTATCATTAACAGCTGTTTTTGTAGATTGGATAGACAAATCGTTGTTGGAAATGATTGGTGATATAACCTTCTGTACGGTATCCAATGATACATCTGGCGGAGGGTAAGCAAAGTATACTAATGATCTTCGACAATCTTGAGCAGTTCCTTTCCTATTGTCTGTTACTGTTGTATTGTTATCACGTCGGACGGTTGGACATAGGACACGATGTCGTGGCGATGGCCACATTGGATAACAATCATTCCCCTCTTCATTTTGAATAGACGCCAAGCTTAGAAAGTCTCCAATGTGTACGAATAATGAGCACTGTCTGTTGCTACTGCTACTGTTCTTGGTAGATGATTTCCCCAACTCGTCAGGAGTAGTTGTATCTTCTATCTTGGTAGATGATGATGCATCAACATCCGACCAAACATCACAGGCATGACAATATGTCTGTAACCCACCTTTATCATCTTGCCAAACTATAGTCATCGTACCCCAATCACTATGCGTTGATGACCCCATTACTTGTGACTCATTCTTCTTGTTATTACCGTCTTCATTATCGTTTTGTGAAGGAGAGTCTACTGGAGAAGAGACGGCATCATATCGAAAAATCCTCAATAGATCAATGTTGCATCTCTGACATTTGCTTGTATCGTTGTTGGTACTTGTAATGCATTGACATGAACCTTCTTGTAATGCTAATTGTGGTGGAATATCTAGTAAATGTATAATTGTAGATGCCACCGAATGTAGAGCTTCTGTCCATCTTGGCATTAAGCATTGTTCATTTTTGGTTGTTGTATCACTATCACCCTCAGCGGCATCGGAGTTGCAGTTCTTATTGTCATGCATATGATTGGTTTGTGCGGTTGATACTTCATATTCTTGTTGCAACGCATCACTTCCCAAAGCACATCTACGAAACTCCCAAGATAACTTTGGTTCTGGTTTTGATTCTTCTCCGTCTCCACTCTCGGCAACTCGTCCTCTAAATGTTGCCGATGTTATGGTGCCACTGTTGTTATGTGTAGCTGATGGTAGAATGGTTGATATAGGAAATGATACCTCGACTAATCCACCATTGCAGATATCATCATGTATATTGTTGTTATTGCAATCGATATGAGAAGTTGATGGTTGCTGTTGAATGACATTTTGCAAGAATTTAGGTACAAATAATGATTCGATATCCTCTTCAATCTCTTTAGTTGATTTTGATAAACAATCTATTGGTAATGTAGACTCGTTAGTAGTATCATTATTATCTGGTAGGGATATAGTAATATGGAAGCAACCATGTGATATGCAAGCCGCTTGAATTTGCTGTCGACATGTGATTTTATTGTTGGTATCTTTATTATTGTCTACGCCGCCGCTACTATTATCACCGTCATTACTATGATGATGATATCTTAAGTATGCCGCAGTTAGATCGATATGCGGATGAGGTCCGCATGTGCACTTCATTATTAGAGTTGATTAGCAAGTAGTAGAGTATGTCATGTTAGCTGATTTCAATCGACGGGAACAAAAGATACATTATGGCTATCAAACGCTCAAGAGAGCAACAGGAGGCTGAAGGTGGTGTAATAGATATCACGGCAAAGGTTAGTAGTAGTGAGCTGCGGGTGATATCAACACGAAGAATAGTATAGATAGGCAGCGTGTTTGTCGTTGTGGCTTTATTTGTAGCTATATATCATTGTACCTAATAAAAATAGGACACATCTTGTGATCTTTTTTTTGTAAAGTCGGTGCATATAAATAATGAGTAACAAACGCCAAAGAACTACTACTTCTGTTGAGAGTTTATGTATTAATGATCTTCCAGATGGTATATTAGTGGGTATTTCAAGTTATCTGGCCAAGCCATCCGCTGCGTTGCTTGCAATTGCAATGATGGCCGACTCTCAGCAACAAACAGAAACTAGCAAAGCAATTATATCCTCAACCATCAATTGTAGTGTGTTGGATTTTGGTGACATTGAAAAGAGTTTATCAGTTAAATTATCAGATGACGATATTGATAAGATATTAAGGAGTATAGATGCCGTGAACAATCTACGCATACTCAAGCTTGCTGGATGTGTTAATATTACGGGTAGAGGATTAGATGTGTTGCGTTCTTCTAATGAAATACAACAGATTGATTTAAGTTTAGTGGGAAAGCATGAATCACCTTTGATTGAACCGGAACCATTACTATCTGAAGATGTGGTCATACCCATACTTGATAGTATCATCAGTAGAGGAAGAGAAAGTAGTCTCAAGCAATTGGAATTGCCCATGATGTGGAGAAATGAAAGTTCAGTGTCGCATCAGTTCTTTGGTAGGTACAATGATTATTTGACAAATCAACGGTATTGCTGCTCAAAATGTGAACAAGTTATCGGTAGTAATGATTGGGTATGCCTTGATGGAGATGATTGGCACGGAACCCAGGAGTATACATGTTCTCAATGTCTAAAACATTTCTGCTATGATGAGGATTGCGAGGATGAAAGTTCATTAGTCAACTGGTGCAACAAGTGCGAAAAGGGATATTGTAAAAACTGCAATGCAGGCTACAAGTGTTCGGGTTGCTATCGAAGTTTCTGTAATGAGTGTAAAACAATGAAAGCCTGTGAAGCCCCGGGAGATTGTACGAGGAGATTTTGTGGTGATTGTTCGGAGGAAAAGTTATGTTCTTGGTGTGACCAGTGTAGTTTTTGTGTCCGTACAGCAGGAGTATGTAAACATGATGGTTGCCAAAAGACTATATGCAGCCAATGTGATGTAGTAATCAATACAGGAGGCTACTGCATGGAATGCGGATTATAAAGGAGTTCTCGATCCCAGAACAGGCAAGAGATAATGAGGTGTGTCGTATCATGGTGACAGTGAAGAAGGATAGCTAATTTGGCTAGGGAGAGCTAGGGAGTGAAGAAGAAGCAGACACAAGTAATTTAGTTATTGATCTTTTGTATGGCTACCAATATATCTACTAGGTATCGAACAAATAAAGTATAGATCGTTACTCAATAAATACATTAGATTACACTATATATTAGAGATATGCAACTATCCCATCACTCCTCCC